>Ga0208428_1000390_pt1 | contig 20996 bp, 28 predicted proteins | sample DEB08_DNA_11_FD_184535 | JGI IMG/M metagenome (GOLD analysis project Ga0208428, IMG submission 184535) | Aqueous microbial communities from the Delaware River and Bay under freshwater to marine salinity gradient to study organic matter... | ecosystem: Environmental > Aquatic > Marine > Coastal ... | reverse complement strand
TGATGAAAACAATCGAAACAACTCACCCCGAATACGACAATAACGAGTCGCGCTGGGAATTCTATTTACGCAGCTACATGGGTGGCGAAGATTACATAGATGGGGCGTATCTAACGCGCTACATCTCAGAGGATAAAGACGAGTACAACCGAAGGCTCGATCTAACCCCGATAGATAACCACTGCAAAAACATCGTTCACATTTACTCTAGCTTCCTGTGGCGAGTAGCACCAACCAGAGCGTTTAACTCAGCCGCTGGCAACGTAGCCCTAGAACCTTTCCTTAATGATGCTGATCTCGATGGGCGCAGCTTTAATGCGTTTATGCGACAGGCACAGGTCTGGTCTAGCGTTTACGGCCATGTGTGGCTAATGATGGACAAGCCTAAATCTACAGCAGGAACAAAGGCAGAAGAGTTAGAGCAAGACATTCGGCCTTATGTAACCATGTTCACCCCTGAGAATGTATTTGACTGGAAGTACGAGAGAACGGCCAGCGGCAGGTTTGAACTGGTGTACCTAAAGATAAGGGAAGCCATCGACCGCGTTACAGATACTCAGACTGATACTTGGTATCGCATCTGGACTAAAGACAGCGTACAGCTATGGCATGCGGTAAATGAAAACGAGCGCATGGTTGAGCAAGAGGATAACGTGCTAGGCAAGATACCTGCTGTATTCCTACCTGCCCAGAGATCAGTTGTTCGCGGTATTGGCATTAGTGATATAGCAGACGCGGCCTATATGCAGAGAGCGATCTATCAGGAACTGTCAGAGATCGAACAATTAATCAGAATCAGTAACCACCCTACCCTAGTCAAGTCATACCAGACCGATGCTAGTGCAGGAGCAGGTGCTATTATTAACATGCCTGATGACATGGATGCCAGCCTAAAGCCGTTCCAGTTACAGCCCAGCGGTCAGAACCTTGACGCTGTTCGCAACTCGATAAAGGATAAGGTTGAGGCGATTAACCGCATGAGCCACATGGGTGCTGTTCGCGGTACTGAGGCAATGACCCAATCAGGCGTAGCTATGCAGACAGAGTTTCAGATGCTGAACGCCAAGCTATCAGAGAAGGCCGACATACTAGAACTGGCAGAAGAGCAGCTATGGCAGTTGTTCTGTGAGTGGCAGGGTATCACCCCCGATATAGAGATATTCTACCCAGACGCATTCGACCTGCGTGATTACGATAAAGAACTATTGTTCCTACAGCAGATGCGATCTACTGGCGTTAAGTCAGTTACCTTAATGCAAGAGATCGACAAGAAGATCAGCGACCTAATCCTAGACGATGAGGCACTGGCTAAATCGCATGTTGAGATTGAAAGCGGGTCACAGGTGCTGGGTCAGTTTGCAGAGCAGGATGTTGCTGAGTAATGCCAGCGGATACAGCCTATTCGGAAGTGCTGGAGAAGTTAGCCGATAGCCATCAGGAAAGGCTACAGGCGGCTCTGGTAACGCTAGAGGAAAGGGTTGCTGATCTTATGGCAACTGCGCCTCTACAGGATGGCAATCTGTTCGATCTGGAATGGGCTATCTCTGCGCGTAACGAGATAAGGCTGGCGATTGATGAAACGTACCTAGCGACTGTTGACTCGATGATACGCGACTACAATGGTGTGGCAGGTGATGCGGCTGCAATGTTAAAGACCTATGGTAGCTTCACAACGGCAAGCCCTGCGGTAATTAGCCAACTCCAGCGGTTATCATTCCAAGGGTTTGAGGCTATCGCTAACGAGTACCTTGATGTCATAGCGACTGAGGTTTACCAGAACACCCTTACAGGCAGAGCGTTTGCAGATTCGGTAAAGACTATTCGGCATTCGGTAAATGGCGTTTACATCCAGTCTGATGACATAGAGGCACAGCGGTTAGTTGATGTGGCAAGGACAGGCACAGCGGCAGAAAGCGCAGCAGCGGTAGAGAAACTTCAAACCCTGTACGCTAGAGATAGAGTTGGCAATAACCTTAGACGCTACAGCACCCAGATGGCGCAGGATAGCTTGATGCAGTTTGATGCCTCCATTAACACCGCGATTGGTAAAGAGTCAGGCGCGACGAAGTGGAAGTATTACGGCACAACCATTAGAGATACAAGGCCATTTTGTAGGGAACACGTTAATCAGGTGTTCACCACTGAAGAGATCGAAGAGACATGGGCGGGTAGCTGGAAAGGTAAAGCATCTGGCGATCCGTTTATTGTAAGGGGCGGCTATAACTGCCGCCATCATTTCAGACCAGTGCTAGAGGAATAAATCATGCCCCAAGGTAAAGGTACATACGGCAGTAAGGTCGGCAGACCTAAAAAGAAGAAAAAGAAGAAGATGGTTAAAAAATAACCATTTATGATACACTACGGATTCACCAATACTCTTTAAGAGGCACGTTACATGAGCGATGAAATCATGGGTACAGAAGCAGAGACTGAAACTGTGGCAGAACAAAGTCAGGAAACTAAAACCTTTACTCAGGATGAACTTGACCGCATTGTTGCGGATAGAGTTGCAAGGGAGCAACGCAAGTTCGACAAGAAGCTATCTGGCGTAGACATTGATGAAGCTAAAGAACTGCTGGCACAAAAAGAAGCCGCAGAACTAGAGCGACAGAAAGAGCGCGGAGAGTTTGACAATATTCTGAAAAAGACTGTTGAAAAGAAAGATATGGAAATACAGAGTTATAAAAGCAAGTTGCAGCAGACGCTAGTAGATGGAGCGATACTGGGCGCGGCTTCCAATAATAACGCTGTGAATCCGAATCAAGTTTCTCAGTTACTTAAAACCAATACTCGCCTGTCAGATGACGGCAATGTAGAGGTGCTAGACGATAACGGCACACCGCGCTACAATGACAGCGGTGATCTGCTATCAGTCAATGAGATGGTAGCTGAATTCTTGACAGCAAACCCGCATATGGTCAAAGCGTCACAAGGTGGCACTGGCTCGATGGGTAACGCTGGTGGCTCGACACAGAAGCCTCAATCTGTGGCAGATATGGTTGCAAACTGGAGTGATGGTGGCAGAGAAGCATTTGCCGCTATGAAAAAAGCGTAACCACCAAACCACAATTTTATTTTTATTTAGAGGACTTTTAAAATGGCCGCAACAACTTCAACTACTCTTGACGATCTATTTGCGAATATTATCGCTCAGGCTCGTTTCACTGCTGAAGAGCAGTCTTTAATGCTGGGTCTAGTTACTCAGTACAACATCGGTGCACAAGCTGGCAAAACTATTCAGGTTCCTAAGTACCCTGCAATAGCGGCCGCTGATTTGACCGAAGGCACAGACATGACTTCAACCACTGTATCTACTAGCTCAGTTTCTGTAACTGTTGGCGAAGTAGGCGCACAGGTGTTGTTGACTGATCTAGCCGCTATGGGTGCTGGCAATCCTGCTGAAGAATTAGGCACTGTACTTGGTAACGCTATCGCTACTAAGATGGATACTGACCTGATTGCTTTGTTTGACGGATTCTCTGGCTCTATCGGTTCTGCTGGTGCAGAGATCACTGTAGCTGACCTATTCAAGGCGGCCGCAACTCTACGCGCTAACAAAGTTACTGGCGTAATCAATGCTGTAGTACACCCATATCAGGCGTACCAGTTGAAAGCTAACCTAACTAACACCTTTGCTAATCCAAATGGTGGCGACTTGCAGAATGAAGCAATGCGTAACGGTTATGTTGGTACTATCGCTGGGATCAATGTATATGAGTCTGCTAATGTTTCTATCGATGGTAATGACGATGCTAAAGGCGCGGTATTCGCTCCAGAAGCACTTGCTATCGCTATGAAGCGCGACTTCCAAATTGAGCCACAGCGCGATGCTTCTAATCGTGCCTTTGAGCTTAACGCTACTGCCATTTATGGTGTTGGCGAGTTGGATGACTCGTTCGGTGTTGAAATCCTTTCGGATGCCGCACTGTAAGACTATGGATGCCCCCTTTTCGGAGGGGGCTATCTTTTGAGGTAACTATGGCAATAACGTATCGTGGCGAAAGATTCGAGGGCTATAACAAGCCAAAGCGCACTAGGAATCACCCAGAGAAGAGCCATGCAGTATTGGCTAAAGAGGGTGACAAGGTTCGCTTGATTCGATTCGGTCAGCAGGGAGCAGATAACAAGCCTCCCCGTAAAAACGAAAGCGAAGCAGATAAGGCCAAGCGTAGAGCGTTTAAGGCTAGGTTTGCAAAAGACATAGCAAGAGGCCGTAAAGATAAAACAGCATCAGCGGCATACTGGGCAGACAAGGTGAAATGGTAATGGCATTCTCTCAAGATTCAGACTTAGTTGATTTAATCCCTGATATTCTCTCTTTAGGTATCACATCATTTGCAGACGATCATGCAAAATCGCAAGCAGATATTGAGCGCGAGTTGCGGATCAAGTGGTGGCCTAAGAAAGGTATAGCGGGTGAGATGGAGAACTCCAAACTTACTGACTCACAGTTTACCCGATGTTCTGCTTATTTAGTGTTGGCAAGATATGCTTTGCCGCAACTGACTAATTGGGTAGAAGATGATAGATTCCAAAACATGATGGACTTTTACAAAGCCCGTTATGGTGAAGAGTTCGACGCTATCCTGAGAGATGGTGTTGAGTACGATGACGACGGTAATAGCACTATCGACGATGATGAAAAGCAATCAGTAAACTCTGGTCGGCTGGTTAGATAATGGATATACGCCTACAAACTAACGCTAAAGAGATTGCCAAGAGAGTAGGTAAGAAAGGCAAGGAGCTATCTGCCAGCGTTAAACGGGCGTTACTGATTACAGCGCAGGAAGGCGTAAATGTAATACAGGATAGGACTGCCAAAGGTGTAGGTTATAAAGGCGTATTCGCATCATATACACCAGAGTATGCATTGTTTAGATCAGGGAAAGGCAGAGGCACTAAACCAGATTTAAACTTTACTGGTCAGATGTTAGGGTCAATGACAGTAACGGCTAACAGTAAACAGGCTGAGATATTTTTCAGCAGAGCGACTGAATCTAAGAAGGCCGCAATGAACGATAAGAAAAGACCGTTCTTTGGCTTTAACGATCAGGAAGAAAAGCAACTAGGCAAGATATTCTTTAAGGCGTTGAAATGAGTGTAAGAGAAAACATTGCCAATAATATTGTTACTACCCTGCAAGCGATCACATCGCCTGTAGCGGTTAAGTATGTAACGCGAGAGCCATTTGCTTTTGATAAGTTGTCGAATGCTCAGTTCCCAGCGATTCTAGTTAGGAGCGCAGGAGAGAATAGAGAAGATAGTAGTCTAGGCGGGTCAATCACTCAGCGCATGGCTACAATAGATTATGAACTGGTTTGTTTTGTTAAAGGGTCTGTAATTGATACAGCACGAAATAACATTATCGAAGCAGTAGAAGAGGGTCTTGATGTTGATCGTTTGCGAGGGGCTAATGCCTTAGACACGCAGATAACTAACATCGAGATAGATCAAGGTTCTATTGATCCCATTGGTGGGGTCATTATTACAGTTCGCGTGTTGTATCAGTATACTCGCGGCACAACTTAACTTTTATTTAGAGGTATAAATCATGGCGACTAAAACAGGCGCATCTGGAGTAGTAAAAGTACAAGTCTCAGGCACGACTGTTGCCGTGGTTGGCGAAGTACGATCTTTCACTTTTGACGGTTCAGCAGACACTATTGAAGATTCAGTAATGGGCGATACTGCACGTACTTACAAGCAGGGTCTAGCAACTAACACTGTATCTATCGAGTGTTACTGGGATGAAGCAGACGCACAGCAGTTGATCTTAGATGAACGTGCTGATGTAGACTTTGAAATCTATCCTACTGGTACTGGTACTGGTGAGACTTATTTCTCTGGTGGCGGCATCGTTACTTCACGTTCTATAACTGGCGCATTTGATGGCATGGTTGAAGCCAGCTTTACCATCCAGTGCAGTGGAGCAATCACAGAAGCTACAGCGTAATAGGGGGATTTAAACCATGGGATTAGCTAAAGAGTTACGCAACAGAAGGGAAGTAAAAGCGCGAGAAGTATTAGTACCAGCGTGGGGTGATGAATCTGGAGACTTTAAGTTATATTGCAGGGCTATTACCTGTTATGACTTAGACCAACTTCAGAAGAAGCACCCTAACTTCCTGAACAACACTACCATCGGTGCAATGGTAGATTTGATTTGCATGAAGGCAGAAGATGAGGGCGGTAATAAACTCTTTTCATCTGCTGAAGATCGCATGGATTTGATGGGTGAAGAAACTAATATTATTAGTGACATTGCCAATCAGATGTTTGCAGAGATCGAGTCTATTGAGGCAATCGAGGGAAACTGAGAACCGATCAATCAAGGATGAACTTATTGTCTTTGGCTGATCGGCTTCACATAACAATAGCAGAGGCAGAGCAAATGCCTGTCAACCACTTTAACGAGTGGCTGGCCTATTTCCAGATAATGAGTGAGAGCGATGGCTGAAAACGTCAAGATTACGATAAGCGCATTAGATAAAACCAAGAAAGGTTTTGGCAGTGCTACCAAAGGTCTAAAAGCTGTTGCTGGTGCTGTACTCAATGCCAAGACAGCTATTGTCGGCTTAGTTGGCGCGGCTGGTTTTGGCGCACTTATAGCATCGTCACTCAGAGCAACTGATACCCTTACTAAAACCGCAAACAAGATTGGCACAACCACTGAGGCTCTTGGGGCTTTACGGTATGCCGCTGATCTTACTGGCGTATCTACGCAGACTATGGATATGGCTCTGCAAAGGTTTACCCGCAGGACTGCTGAAGCCGCCAAAGGAATGGGTGAGGCTAAAGGCGCAATAAAAGAACTGGGGATAAATGCTCAAGAATTAAACAGAATGCCGTTAGATAAGCGCATGATTGTTTTGGCTGATGCTTTTGCAGAAGTAGAAAGCGAATCAGATAGACTGCGTTTAGCGTTTAAGTTGTTTGACTCTGAAGGTGCGGCTCTTGTAAATACTTTATCGCAAGGCGGTGATGGCCTGAGAGCCATGCTTGGCGAGGCTAGAGCATTAGGATTAACAATGTCTAGCACTGCGGCCAAGGGCGTAGAAGATACTGTTGATTCCCTGACTAAATTACAAAGTTTATTTAAAGGCGTTACAGATCAGACTGTGGCGGCATTTGCCCCTGCAATAGAGGCAATGGTTGTGCGGTTTACTGCATTTTTACAGCGCACCATTGAAGCTAAAGGCGGTGTTGAATTATTTGCAAGATCACTAGCTAAAACTCTTATATCAGGAATTCAAAATGCGTTAATTGGTTTTGAAAAATTAGCGAATGGCTTTATAAGCATATACAACGAAGCCATACGCACAAAAAATAATTTAAAGAATCTGTTTAGCATTGGGGCAAAAGACGTTAGGCAATACAATGAAGAAATTGCAAAGTTAGAAACGCGAATTGCCAAAGTTGGCGAAAATACCGCAGGATTGTCACCAGCAAACCAAGAAACAGCAATTAAGAATTTTCAAGAAAGAATAAATGCGCTAATAAAGTTGCGCGATGAAGCGCAGGATACAGAAAGTGCAGAGTTATTAGGAAACATAAGCACAAAGTATATCCGCGATGAGCTCGAAGGGGTAAAAAGTGCCTTAGACATTATCGGGGATTCGATACCGAAAGCGGCAGTTCCTGCCTTAGACTCAATTAATAATGTCGATCTAGGATTTAAGGCGTGGCAACAGACCGTAAAAGATGGCGGTGAGATAGTTCAGTCATTTACAACAAACGCTTTAGATGGAATGACCGATGCCCTGACCGCTGGCATTACTGGCGCGGCTAATTTTGCAGACGCTATGAAGTCAATGGCAAAAAGCGTAGTAGATAGCTTAATTAAAATGTTGGTTCAAAAGTATATTGTAGATGCGGCATTTGGTGCGATTACAGGTTATTTTGGAAGTGGTGGCGATGGTTCAACTGGTAGCGGTGCAACGTCTGGAGGCGGCTCTGGCATTCCACAGTTTGATCCAAGAGGTTATGCCGCAATCGGTGGTCCAGTAGAATCTGGCTCTCCCTATATTGTTGGCGAGCGTGGTCCAGAGATGTTTGTGCCAAATCAAAAAGGCGCAATAATACCAAACAATAAGCTAGGCGGTGGCGGTGGCGTAGTAGTCAATCAGACCATTAACGTATCGACTGGCGTACAGCAGACAGTAAGAGCAGAAATTGCTACACTTATGCCACAGATTGCCAATGCCGCTAAAGGTGCAGTTGCAGACGCTAGAATGCGCGGTGGTGGTTATTCCAAAGCATTAGTAGGAGCATAAAAAATGCCATTAGCATTTCCATCAGTCGGCATACAGTCTATCAATATGCGGTTACGTAGAACTGTAGCCGTATCAGAGTCGCCATTTACCTACGATCAGCAAGTGTACGAGCATTCAGGGGCTAGATGGGAAGCAGAGATCAGCCTACCGCCTTTAACCTATGCAGAGGCACGATCAGTCGAAGCATTTATAGTCGGCTTAAAAGGGCGTTCTGGCACGTTTACGTTCGGCCATCCACTGCATACAAGTACAGCAACCAGTACAACATCTGGCACGACAGCGGTTAGGGCAGAGCAACTGACTACCGATTCTGGTTCTACTGCTGTTACTGCGGGTACTTACTTTCAGCTAGGTGATTATCTGTACATGGTTACAGAAGATAAATCCGCTGGCGCGGGGACGCTAAAGTTTCAACCGCCACTAAGAGCAGAGATAGCATCAGGCACAGCGTTAGATTTTACATTGCCTAAAAGTCTATGGCGCATGGCATCAAATGATATTGGCTGGTCTACTGATACTGCCTCCCTTTATGGATTTACTCTAGCCTGTGTCGAGGCCATATAATGAGTCGCACCCTATCAACTGAAATGCAAGCGGTCGCAACCGCTGAAGTAGTACGCCCGATCTATTTAATTGATATGGAGTTTACCTCTGGTAGCGTTTACTTCTGGTCTGGCGTGGGCAATTTAACTTTTAATAGTAATACCTATATCGGTGCGGGTGATTTACTTAGCATCGGGTCGGTAAGCGAGACAGCCGAACTACAAGCAAATGGCGCAACTGTTACGCTGACAGGTATAAAACAATCACTGGTCACTATCGCTAGGGATGAGCCATATCAGGGTAGGCCGCTGACTATCCGTTTAGGCGCATTAGATGATAGCGGTGATCTAGTTTCATCGCCTGTAATTATCTTTAGCGGCTTTATGGATGTAATGACTATAGCCGATGGCGGTGAGACATCTACAATATCTATCAGCGTAGAGAATAAATTAATCGCCTTTGAAAGATCATTTGTTAGACGCTATACCAGTGAAGATCAAAAGATTGAGCATCCCTCCGATAAGGGCTTTGAGTTTGTAACTAAGATTCAAGAGAAAGAGATTATCTGGGGCAGACCAACCCCAGCATCGGCAGGAACGCATTCAGGAGGTAGATCAGATTTAAGGGTTGGTAGATGATAACAATACAGCATGAAAGTCTGGTAAATGTTAAAGAAGATATAAAGCCGCTATTGGAAGAACACTGGCGGCTTGTTGCGTTAAATCAGGGCAAGATAAAACTCAATCCTGATTGGAAGGAATACGCTAGATTAGATGCGGCAGGGATATTGAACATATTTACTGCGCGTGATGATGGTGAGTTAGTTGGTTACTTTGTTTTAATAATCAATAAAAGCATCCATTATCAAGATCACTACTTTGCGGTAAATGATGTTGTATTTGTTTTGCCTGACAGTAGAGCGGGTGCAACTGGCTATAAATTGATCAAATTCGCAGAAGATTATTGTCGTGATATTGGTGTATCATTGATGATGATCAATACGAAGGTACACATACCTTTTGATAAGCTAATGATAGGAATGGGCTTTGATTTAATAGAGCGCGTTTATTCTAAATTTTTAGGAAAGTAAAATGGCAGTATCAGCAATAGCAGGATTGATGACGGCAGGGGGTGCAGTTGCGGCCGCAGGAGGGTTTGCCGCATTTGCCGCAGGTACTTTATTTGGCGGCTCTTTGCTCACTGCTTTTGCCATTGGTGCTGGCCTTTCTGTTGTATCTCGCGCCTTGATGCCAACCCCTTCACTTGGCGCACAGATGCAGGGAAACTCTGTAACTGTCAGAGAACCTGCTGTATCCCGTAAAATCATTTATGGTCGCGCTAGAGTTGGCGGTGCTATTGTTTATATAGATTCTACTGGCACTGATAACGAGTATCTCCATTTAGTAATTGCTGTAGCGGGTCATGCGATTGATGGCTTTGAGCAAGTCTGGTTTAACGATACAAAAGTCTGGGATGGCAGTTTTCAAGGTAACTGGGGGTCTTATGTTCACATAGGCTTCCATGATGGTACGCAAACAACTGCCGACAGCACTCTAGTATCTGCATCCAGCGGCTGGACTAATGATCATAAATTATTAGACACAGCCTATATCTATGTTCGACTAAAATACGATACAGATCAATTCGCGCAGGGCTTGCCGAACATCTCTACAGTGGTTAGAGGTAAAAAGGTTTATAACCCTGTCTCAGCGACTACAGCATGGTCACAGAATCCCGCTCTCTGCGTGTTTGACTACTTAAAAGATACAAAGTATGGCTTGGCAGAGTCGGCCTCTAACGTCAATACAACGGCTCTGATAGCGGCTCAAAGTTTATGCGATGAGACTGTTAATTTGTCAGGCGGTGGCAGTCAAAATAGATACGTTCTGGATGGCGTAGTAGACACTGCAAATAGCCGAAAAGATAACATCGAGGCCATGTTGTCGAGCATGGGTGGTAAGCTGATTTACTCAGGCGGTGAGTATTTTATTGTCGGTGCTGAATACAACACCCCCACGATCACAGTGGATGAATCTGTATTAGTTGGTGGTATATCGGTTAAGACCAAGCAAAGCCGCAGAAGCCTCTACAATGGCGTTAAAGGCGTTTACTTAGCAGAAGAAGAAAACTACACCCTAGCGGATTATCCCTCTATAACTAGCAGTAGCTACTCTACAGAAGATGGCGATCCTATCTATCTAGATATGCCGTTGCCGTTTACGACTAATAACGTAAGGGCGCAGAGAATCGCCAAGATTGCCCTATTGCAATCAAGACAACAAACGCAGATAACCATTCCTTGTAATCTGGCCGCACTGAAGTTTAAGGCTGGCGATAACATCATGGTTACCAACTCGCGTATGGGTTGGACTCAGAAAGTTTTTGAAGTTACTGGCTACCAACTAGACATAACCACTGATGGCGCAATTATTGTAAACGTAGATGCGATAGAAACAGCCTCTGCCATATTTGATTGGTCAACATCCGATCAGCAAGACTTTACCACTGGGGGCGAGGTTGATTTGTATGATGGCTTTACTACTCAGCCGCCTACTAATCTTGCCGCTACATCTACGACAGTAGTCGCATCTGATGGGACTTTATTGCCCTCTCTTAGATTGACTTGGACTGATTCAACCGATGTATTTGTCACCCAGTATGAAGTGCAATATCAGCGCGGGTCGGCTCTGGTTGATTACGGAAATATCACAGATGCCTACACTACAAATACCGATCATGGCTTAATTACTAATGCGGCATCTATCACGTTGGATTACGGCTCTATTGATGATCCAGTGGCGACTGATGAGCCTAACTATAATTCAGTCTTTGTAACGACTAATCAATATGTGATTACTGGTGTTGTCCCATCGGCTAATTACAACATAAGAATCAGGGCAGTAAATAATCTTGGTGTTAAAAGTAACTTTGTCACCCTGTCAGGATTGGCCGAAGGGGATACTGATCCCTGCGGTATTCCAGATAGCCTAAGTGCGGTTGGTGGCCTGAAAGAAATTAGCTTGTCGTGGATTATTCCCACTGAGCCTGATTACTCTCATGTTGAAGTATGGGAAAACATCGTAAACAACTCTGCGACTGCAACTAAGATTGCGACTGCCAGCGGGGATAACTTTGCCCGTACAGGTTTAGGTTATAACGTACTCAGATATTACTGGGTTAAATCGGTCGATTACTCTGGTAATGTTTCTGCGTTTTCATCGGTAGCCAGTGCGACTACTTTATTTGTCGATACTGATTCCTTTAGTCAGGCAGTAAATGATTTATTCTCTGAGGCAGGTGCGTATGGTATCGAGCCTGTTAGTTCACTTCCTGCAACGGGTGACTTTAACGGTCAGATAAAATATAACACTACTCAAAATAAATTATACCGCTGGGATTCTGCAACTTCTGCGTGGACTGATGACATATTCTCGATTACGTCAGGCAGTGTTGATCTTGCATCATTCGCATCAGGCATTGAACCAATTAGTATTGTTTCTAGCTTGCCTAATCCATCAGGATATACTGGTGCAAACCTAGTATTTTTAACAACTGATTATAAATTATACCGATACAACGGCACTGCATTTGTCTCTAGTGTTGCGGCTGGTGATATTACTGGCACTATCGGTTCGGATGTATTTCCAAATAATTTAAGGCCAGTAGAGATTGTTTCTACACTTCCTACTACGGGCAACTTCCAAGGTCGGCAGGTATTCCTTACATCTGACAATAAACTATACAGATATAACGGAACGTCATTTATCGCAAGCGTAGCAACTAGCGATCTACAGGGTCAGGTAAGCAGTACGCAGATCAGCGACAACTCAATATCTACAGCCAAGATACAAGCAGACGCGATCACTGCAAATGAAATATCAACTGGCGCGGTTACTGCTGATGCTATTACTGCTGGTTCTATTAGTTCGGCCGCTATTGCGGCTGATGCCATTACATCGGATAAGATTGCGGCTAACGCTGTTACAGCGGGTGCTATTCAGGCGGGTGCTATTAGTGCGACTGCTATTGCTTCCGATGCTATTACATCTGATAAGATTTTGGCAGGGGCTATACAAACATCAGACTTAGCGGCTAACTCTATCACTGGTGGTCTTATTGCGGCATCAGGTGTCATCACTAGCGCGGCACAAATAGACGACGCTGTAATTACATCAGCCAAGATTGATAACCTTGCAGTAACTCAAGGTAAGATTGCTGATTTAGCGGTTGATACAATTAAGATTGCAGATCAGGCTGTGACAATTCCATCGTCTGTAGAATTAGCAACCTCAACAAATATATTTGGATCTACCGAACAATTAATATTAACTTTAACCTTTACTGGCACTGGGGCAAATGCTGATGTTTTATCTACTATTGCCGCTGGTGGATCTGGATCAGCATATTTGCAATTAAGTTATTACCACAATAACAGCTTAGAAAAAGTACATAATTACCAATATGGTGGTGTTGTAGCTTTTCCGATTACAACAACATCAGGAACAAATACTATTAAATTATATGGCAGAATATTTAGCGGAAGTCAGGGTGCATTTGTTCCAGAGGCATATATAAGGACATTGGAGACTAAAAAATGATTAAAACATTTACAGTCATTAATTCAATTACTAATCAACCTGTCCGATTTTGTCAGTGTGTGGAATCTGACAAAGATTTGTTGTGCGGAGAAAACGAACATTTAGTTGAGGGTAGGCAAGAATTAGAGGTTGATTCGCAATTATTTTTAAATGAATTTAAAGATTTAAGAAACGCACTTTTAGCAGAATCAGATTGGACTCAATTTGCAGACAGCCCATTAACCGACAAGAAAAAGGCAGAATGGGCAACGTACAGGCAAGCGTTAAGAGACTTGCCACAAGAATACCCTAATGCTATTTCAAATGATGATATAATTTGGCCTACAAAGCCGAGGTAACGACATGACAACAGCAGTACAAAGACGCAGAGGCACTAACACCGAACACGCATCCTTTACAGGGTTAGAAGGTGAGTTAAGTGTAAATACTACCAACGAATCCGTACACGTTCACGATGGATCGACTGCTGGCGGTTTCGAGCTTGCAAGGGCAGATGCCTCTAATATTGTCGCAACTAGCATTGATATTAATGGCGGCACTATCGACGGCACAGCCATTGGCGCATCCTCTGCATCCACAGGCGCGTTTACTACGCTGACTGCTAGTGGCGAAATCACAGCCAACGGTGGCATTGCTCTAGGCGATTCTGACAAGGCTACGTTTGGTGATAGTGATGATTTACAGATTTATCATGATGGGTCTAATAGTTACATTAGTGACCAAGGCACTAACGACCTTAAAATATTAGCTACAGATTTTCAGCTAAAAAATGCGGCAGATAATGAGTTTATGATGACTGCTGTTACTGATGGTGCTGTAACTCTTTACCACAACAGCGCGGCCAAACTAGCCACCACCTCCACAGGCATAGACGTTACTGGCACGGCCACGATGGATGGGCTTACTGTTGATGGGGCGTATACTGATGTTAAATTTAAAACAACGCAAGGTCGTTTAGATTTATGGCTAACGGATACGGACACGACAGAAGGTCAAGTGCGTGTACGTGGCGACGCGAATAATCTAGTATTTATTACAAACACAGCAGAACGCGCTAGGCTGACAAGCGATGGTGATTTGGGCATAGGTACTACAGCCATTATGCAGGACTTTGGTGGCGGCAGGACAACGCTTGCACTTAAAGGCGCAGGAAGCACTGATTACTCAACACTACAGCTAGGTAACTACGGCACTTCGTCCAACGGCCAGATTCACGGCCTCATAAACTTTTATGACGGCACAACATCTGTATCAAGAATACAGAGCGTTAGGGCTTCAAATACCTCTGATGCTCATCTTGCGTTTTACACTGCGCCTTCCTCTGGTGGAATTACGGAGAGGGCTAGGCTGACAAGCGATGGCAACCTGTTGGTGGGTAAGACTGCTAGTGGAACTGCAAACACAGGCGCAGAATTAAGAAATGGCTCATCAAATCATGCAGTAATTGCTACATCTACTTCAGAAACACCAGTGGTAGTGAACCGCAAAACTAATGACGGGTCGCTAATTAACTTCTTAAAAGACGGCTCAACCGTAGGGTCTATTGGCACAGTATCAGGCGACATACGTATTGGTGGCCTTGATGACAATCACGCATCATTAAGATTTGCCGCATCATCTAAGGCTGTACTGCCTGTTAAAAACAGTGACGGTGGCCTGAGCGATGCCACTACTGACTTGGGTGCTTCTAACGCTCGCTTCAAAGACCTCTACCTGTCAGGCAACGCATATCTTGGCGACGGTAAAGATTTAAGTTGGGGCGGTACTTATAACGACGGAAACCCAACAATAGCGGCTAGTTCTAACTTTATTGCTTTTTATCCTGAAGGAACTACCTCTGGTGAGGCGGCCAGAATCAACTCCTCTGGCTATATAACAAGTCTACCAACATACAACAACGGTTCAGCAAGTTCTGCTAATATGGTGGTTAATTCTAGCGGTTTATTTTTGCGTTCTGTTTCTTCAGGCAAGTACAAAACAGATGTCGAAGACGTGCAGGATTCTTATGTTGATTCTCTGTTAAACATTAGGCCTGTTTATTATCGTTCACTTTTGGAAAACGACAATTCTGAGCATAGTCATTGGGGCTTTATTGCAGAAGAAGTTGCAGAAATTGACCCTAGACTTGTCCACTACAAGACAGTTGATGTTTCTTACACTGACGGTGGCGAGCGAGTAGAGACTGAACTTAAAACCCCAGAACCAGAGGGTGTCCAGTACGAAAGATTTGTACCTTTGATGCTTAAATTAATACAAAATCAACAAACCTTAATTGAATCACTAACAGCCCGTATAGCGGCACTAGAGGAATAAAATCATGGCAGTAACTTGGACAATCTCAACACTAGAACGCAACACTGACGACGGTGTTGTTGTAGCACACTGGCGTGCTAGCGATAGCGAAGTAGTAGGCACTGGCGATGACGCTGTAACTCACTCAGGTAGCTCATACGGCACTTGCGGCTTTACCCCTGACGCAGATGCTGACGGCTACACAGCCTATGCTGACATCACAGAGGCTCAGGTCATTGAGTGGGTAAAGGCTGACGTTGACGCTGACGCTATTGAGGCAAGCATTGCTTCACAGATTGCAGACAGCAAGGCTCCCGCGATTAGCACTGGAGTGCCTTGGTAATGATTGATCCCGTCACGGCCATCAGCATAGCCACTAACGCCTTTGGTACTGTAAAAAGGATGATTGAGGCTGGCCGAGATGTAGAGGATACACTTAGCCAAGTTGGTAGATGGTACGGGGCGGTCAGTGACTTAAATGAATGTCAGCGCAGGGCAGAAAATCCACCCCTGTTTAAGAAAATTGTTGCGTCACAATCTGTTGAGCAGGAGGCGATGCAGATATATGCTCACCAGAAAAAAATTCAGGCGCAAGAAAAGGAGCTACGCACTTTGCTTATGTATGCCTACGGGCCTAGTGGCTATACTGAGCTAACTGAATTGCGGAGAAAAATAAGAGAGAAAAGAGAGCAAACAATTTACGCGCAGGAAAGAAAGCGCAAAGCGTTATTCTGGAATAGCATTCAAATATCAGGAATCGCAGTTTTAGGCTATGCAATATATCTGATTATTGATTTCTTGATGAGGCAGTAACCATGTATCAATTTGATGAAGATATGCCAACCCCTAACTTTCTGCATGATGTTGCAAAAGGTAATATCTGGGATTCTAGGGCATTAAATATATTCGGCTTTAACCGCACTGTAGGAACATCATTCGAGACGCTGTGGGATGATGGCGGTAATTATGTTTACCCTAGTTCTGCTGTTGCGATGGATGTCGTATCTACTTCTTCATCGGATACGATGGATTTAAAAATTAACGGTCTAGATTCCAATTATGTTGAGATTAGCGAGACTGTCACGCTGACAGGCACTTCTGCTGTAACTACTACTGCGACATTTTTAAGAATTAACTCTGCCACTATCCTAGCTGGCTCGAATGTTGGTGATATTTCTATTACAAATGGCGGGACTAAATACGCCTTTATACAGGCAGAGATTGGCACTACTCAATCTAGCGTTTACACTGTCCCCGCAGGACACTCGATCTACCTATTCCGAATAGATGTTACATCTGGTACTAACAACGGCCAGAAATATCTTACGTTTAGGAATGTGGTTAAAACAAACACTGGGAGAACATTAAGAGTTGCAGAAGCGACATTCGCCACATCGCAGGTCAGCTTTGATCGCCAACTCCCGTTTAAGATTGCAGAGAAATCAGACTTTCATTTCGAGGCGAAAAGCAGTAGCTCAGAAAACGAAGTCTCAATCTTTGTCGAAGCAATATTAGTTAAGGATTCATAATGGCAACCGTTAAAGAAGCATTGATCCGCTTATCAGGACATGAGAAGGAATGCGCGATCAGATACCAGAACATCGAGAAGCGATTAGATGATGGTGCTGATAGATTTAGGAAAAGCGAACTAATGCTATGGGGTATGTATCCCCTGATTATCGGTTTATTTCTAATCGAGAAAGGCTTTATCTAATGCTTAAATTGTTGATTGGTCCGATTGCTGATCTTGCTGGTGGATTCCTAAAGAACAAGGCAGAGCAAGCAAAAGCCAAACATGAAGCTAAAATGAACGTGATTCAGAACGATGCTGATTGGGAAGCTAAGATGGCTGATGCTTCTGGCAATAGCTGGAAAGATGAATTCTGGACCATCGTTCTAGCAGTGCCTATCTTTATGGTTGGTTATGCAATAGTAGTAGATGATATGACGGTAATACATAGAGTAGAGCAAGCATTTGCCGCATTAAATGATCTGCCAGAGTGGTATCAGTATTTATTGTTTGTGGCGATCTCTGCTAGTTTTGGGATCAAAGGCGCAAGCAAATTGATGAACATGAGGAAGTAAAATGGCTAAATCACCTAAGAAAGAAAAGCTAAATTATTTCAAGCCCAAAGAGTTAAAGTGCAAGCATACTGGTGAGGAAGGATTCGACAAAGACTTTCTTGAGACCCTGAACGCTATTCGACATGAGTGCGGTTTTAGCTTTGCCCTATCCAGTGCCTACAGAAGCCCCCAACACCCCATAGAAGCGCGTAAAGAGGTTCTAGGGGCGCATACCACTGGTAAGGCGGTAGATATACTAGCCAGCGGAGAAAAGGCGTTAGAGATCATTAGAGTGGCTCAGAAGCATGGTATACAACGAATAGGTATACAGCAAAAGGGATCGGGTCGATTTATACACCTAGATGGCTGTACTGAAGATGATGGATTCCCCTGCCCTGCTATCTGGTCATACTAGTTCCACATAGAACATAAAAAAGCCCCACCGAAGCGGGGCTGTTAGGTTAGTTGTCAGTAGATAATCTCAATACTGGTTCATCTGGCTCAACGTAAAATCTGCCTACGCTATCGTAAGGGCAATGAATTATCTTCCCTGTATTCCACCAAATGCCATGTCCCTTGACCATTATCTGACCATCTGCATTTCTGAATATATCGCAATCGTTTAATTTTTCAAAAGTTGTTTTCATTAGGTTTTATCCTTTATTGATAATGCCCCACCGAAGCGGGGCTGTTAGGTTAGCGTATCCCGTGGGACATGTCTTCTATCAAATGACTATAGACTTGAGGCATTACGCCTGCCCCCCTGTAGCCAAAGCTAACCACAATGCAAGACGCTTCGGTTGACTGCCACAGTTGACCTTTAGGTAGCCACACCTCTGCTTCGCCATGCTCTCTATTTATAAATAACTCTGCTTTGTGCTTTGCGGCTTCTTTCCTAACTTGCGCTAATGTTGGCATATTATTCCTCTTGGTTTTTTGATTTTTAAAGAACGTGCCATTCAGTGATGGCATAGCCATTATACAACAAGTAAACAATAATGTCAATACACCTATTTTAAATAATATGTACAAAAGTGTTGACAATGCCTTTTAGGGGGTGTACTGTAGCACCTCAATCAATCAAAAAAGGTAATAAAGACATGGCTAAATTATATAAAAGAGGTTGTCACAAGTGCGATGGAACTGGCACCTTGCCACACTACTACTGGATTCAAAGTGGTAGTTGCTTTACCTGTGGCGGTCTTGGTTACTTCACCGTTAAGACTGACCCCGCCATCCTTGATGCGCGTAAGGCCAAGGCCGCTGAGAAGCGTGAAGCCAAGAAAGAGGCAGAGCGTCAGGCGCACATCAAGCGCAACTTCTGGAAAAAGATCGCCAGTGGTATTCGTCAGGCAGTGTGGGCGGCAGAGCGTGAGATTGAGAACGCTAATGCAGAAGCTATCGTTAACGGTAAGCAATCCATCACGGGTGAGATCATCAGCACCAAGGTTGTCGATGGCTTTGCCTACGGCCAACGTGTTGTCAAGATGGTCGTTAAAGATGATCGCGGATTTAAGGTGTGGGGTACAGTGCCGCAAGCCATTTTAGATGAATATGTTTACCGTTCAGGAATAGGGTTTGATGCTGATGAAAATTACTGGAACTACAATGTTCTGAAAGGTCAGCGCGTCACATTCTCTGCCACTGTCGAAGCGTCAAATGACGATGACAAGTTCGGCTTCTTTAAACGCCCAACCAAGGCCGCGATTGCGGCTTAATCTAACCGCCCCCGCGAGGGGGCACTTGCTGTAGGAGGCAATATGGGAATAAATGATCTTAACGATCTAGAGCGCGGTGAGTACGACTGCGTTGTAGGTTATCCTGCCCTAGAGGGGCAATCAGATGCTTACTATGTTGGGTATGGTGAGCAGTACGCAAAAGAACAGGCTATAGGAGGCCGAAACAATGAAGTCAAGTGACGCAATAAATGAACTGGCAAATGCACTCTGCAATGCTCAGTCGCAAATGGGGGGTGCTGTTAAAGACAGTGCCAACCCTTTCTTTAAATCTAGCTATGCCGATCTAACGGCAGTTATCAAGGCCATCAAACAGCCCTTTGCTGATAACGGTCTAAGCTATACCCAGTTCCCAGTCACCGATGAAAATGGAATGGGAGTTTGCACAAGGCTTATGCACGTTTCTGGGCAATGGCTAGAAGGTCAATTTACTCTGCCAGTGGTTAAGCGTGACCCACAGGCGGCTTCAAGCTCCCTGACGTATGCGCGTCGTGTATCTTTATCTTCTATCGCAGGGATTCCTACGGCAGATGATGACGCTGAATCTGCAATGCTACGGGGTGATGATAAGAAGATTATCTCTGATGACCAGATCATAGCCATCAAGAAATTACTTGATGAGACTGGTGCTGATAGTGAGAAATTCTGCAAGTGGCTCAAGGTTCGGTCAGTCGATCAGATTCTTGAGATTCACTATGATCGCGCTGTTGCCGCACTAGAGGCTAAGAAGTGATTATCTTAGACCATGAGCAGGGATCACCAGAGTGGCTTGCCGCAAGATTGGGTAAGCCATCTGCCAGTATGTTTAATAAGCTAATTACGCAAACTGGGAAGCCATCGTCATCTGCTGATGGGTACATCAATGAGTTAATCGCAGAGCGCATTACAGGTAAATCTGAGCCGTTTCATGTGACCGAATGGATTGAGCGCGGCACAGCATTAGAGCCAGAAGCTAGAGAGGCATATGAGTTTATCTCTGGCAATGAGGTTCTTGAAACTGGCTTTATTTTAGATACCGATTGGGAGTTTGGATGCTCCCCTGATGGCTTGATACTTGAGAACGGGGATAGCTTGGGAGGATTGGAAATCAAATGCCCTGCGCCTAGAACGATGGTTAGTTACTTACGTGATCCACAGGTAGGCGTTAAGAAATACTGGCAACAAATCCAAGGCTGTATGTGGATAACCAGAAGGGGGTGGTGGGACTTCTTTGCTTATCATCCTGAAATGCCGCACGTTTTGGTGCGGGTTGAGCGCGATGATGACTATATCGCAAAACTAGCTACAGAGGTGGATAAGGCTGTGGCTGAAATTGTAAACCAAGTGGAGTTGTTAAAATGAAAGTAGGATTATCTGTAAGAATCGATGTAACCAAGATAGATAAGTCTCGCCTATACAAAGGGGCAAAGGGTACTTATCTCGATCTAACTACCTTTGTGGATACTGAAGAGCAAGACCAGTATGAAAACAATGGTTTTATCTCTCCATCG
>Ga0208428_1000388_pt1 | contig 21107 bp, 20 predicted proteins | sample DEB08_DNA_11_FD_184535 | JGI IMG/M metagenome (GOLD analysis project Ga0208428, IMG submission 184535) | Aqueous microbial communities from the Delaware River and Bay under freshwater to marine salinity gradient to study organic matter... | ecosystem: Environmental > Aquatic > Marine > Coastal ... | reverse complement strand
CTGCTTCTTCAGGAACTTGTGCCGTATATAGTCGCTGTTCTCGCGACAGAAACAATAGTAGTAATTTATGGGATACACGGGGGCACCACCCTCAAACTCCAACTCATGCATAACATCGGCATACAGGTACTTGTATATTTCTCGACTCAACTCATCAGGTAACAGGTCCAAGTACGTATTCATATACTCTATACTAAATAAGAAGATTTTAATTGTGCAGGTGTTGTTCCTCCAGCATCATGAGTAATGCCATGTTAATGGCCTGTCGCATCGATGGGTTCATATTGCACATTTCGTAGAATTGTTGACTCCACATGATTCTGAACCAACGAGTGTACCCCTCTTGTTGAAAATTTGGTTGTAAACGCATGAACCGCGGCCCCCACTCCATCTTGAGTGTTTTTTTCGCCCCAATTGCCTGCAGGCAGCACCTAAATTCACTAAGGATAATGTGACAGTAGCGTATTGTTTCCATTATAATCATATATATATGAATACCTAAACATACATCACACGAGGCGGTGTCATTATAGAGTTCCACACCATCACCTCCCCGTAGAAGGCGCCAGAGAAAAGGCCTACTGACCCTGCGAACGTCGCCCCTTCTTCCGCAAAGCCGCAGCCGCAGTAGTAGGTCAAGAAGCCGTCCTCACTATCGCACCAGCACCCGCATCCAAGGCGTGCGGCGTATCGGTTGCCAAAGCAGCCCATCTCTCGGTTGTCAAGAGGCTTGTTGTCCCAGGTCATGACCCACTCGCGCCCCAGCGGCCAAATCTTGCCCTCCAATATTATATACGACACGTATTGATCCATGTGATGAATGACATCGTCCATCAGATGTCTGTATATCTTGACGATGATCTCGGTTGGTAGCAAGTCAAGCCGGGTGGGTGCCATGGTCGAGGAAAAATGAATTGTGTGAGGAAGTGAAAGTGACAGTATTTCAGGAAATGTTGAAGTTTGTTCATGTCCACCCATTTTCCCGCGAAAAAAAGATCGCCCCCCGCCAAAACTCAAATCACTTTTTTATTTTCATCTTACACGGCACCGTGACAATGGCTCGTTACCTAGATGACATCCTCGATGGACCTGACCTGGTTGACATCTTCAGTGACACTGACAAGCGGTACGAAAAGGAATTGGCGAGCCCTGAACATAAGGAACCGGAGATCAGCGTGTCGATCCATACCCGCGTAAAGAGAGAGGTGTCCCAGGAAATAATGGATATGCGTCAAGACATGCACAAGGTCGTACTGGACGACCCTATTGCCGCGAGCTTTTTTGCCAACCTAACACCCGACACCATCAACGAACGACTCAAGGACTTTCATATTGTTGACACCGGCGCCGAAGGCTTTCCACGTGGCATCCACGGTCAGTTCTTCTGTCGTCACTGCAACAAGCACTTTGGCAACTGGAAAAACTGTCTCAAGCTCTTCTGCGGTGACCTGGAGTGCGCCCACCCCGATTGGCACCACGAGTACCTGTGTGAGTACCCCGACGGCCGGCGCTGGTACCTGCCTGCCATGATGTCGAGCGGGTTCGAGGATCCACCCAAGCGAGGCATCATCCTGGACGGATTTGGCAATCCCATATTGAAAAATTTGTATTACGTGAAAAAGGGTTGTCCTGTGGTCAAGCGACGCATGTTATAAAATAGTGATTGTCTAATTAAAGTGCATTTACTGTCTCATTGTCGGATGCAGACACTCCTAAAAATCTCATAGCAATTGAAATGTCTAAACCACGAAAGCCTGTAGTGGTGTCTGGCCATGTTGGCTCGCCCGTACCGCCACCACTTGGTATGTTTCCAATTTCTAGCAATGTGCATATTCGAAGATATTGATTTGTGTTAGCCAGGTACACTGGACCTTGACAACGTATTGTAGAAAGTTCACCCTGTGTAAATCGCATATATTGTATACCTTTGCTTATTTGTCGCTGTTCGATATCTAAACCCCCACTGCTTTTGATTATTCTGATATATGGAACTACACGGTCGTTACTACCTGTCAGTGTGTTTTGATATACTAGAGCAGCGTCAACATACCACCAACCTTTGTAATCGTCTGTTGCAATACCCCAATATGTTCCATCAGTTTGAAAATCAATGGCACTTCGTATTGCTGTATTATTTATTGAGTTAACAATATCTTGTCCGTACTGGCTAACGCGTGGATTTGTAAAGTTTGTATTATCTGTGTCTCTTTCGATGTAGTTGTTATTACCAAAGTAAGGAGGAGTACCAAGAGAACAACTCCACGTATCGCATGAATAGACTGTAGTGTAATTTAGAGCCAGCACGTTGTTGTAAATACTCCCATTCACATATATGTCTTTGGTTGTGAGTAAACCTTGGGATGGATCGATGGTAATTTGGTTCGTACCCGATACGTTTGTTTTTTCGACCTCATTTGAGCTATTGTGAAGTAAAATTGGCAATGATGCACTTGCAGCAGGAACGGTGACATCTTGTAAAAAAAGTGGTGTGTAAATGACAGTCGACGTATTAAATAATCTTAATTTCCAATTTCCTCCAATTCTAAATGTATGTCCAGTAGCGTGATTATAAACAAAATAAAGTGTAGAATCCACATTCATTTGTCCACTGCTAGCACTTGCAGAAGTAAGATTAAGTTGGCCATTTACATTCATATTTGTAGTCCTCAAGGTTTCATTATCTGGATTAAAAAATAGTTGGTTATTAGAAACAACTTTTCCTGAATTGCCATTACTATTGAGAAACGTCACGCGACAGTTTATATCATCTGAAAACGTGGCAGCTTGGATTGTCGCGCCATTATTAGCAAAGAATTCTGTACTGCATACAATTTGATCATGGTCTATTTGAAATCTTTGAGTTGGCGTATTAGTCGTCGTATTTCTGGTGTAAAAGCGATGCCCACCACTGTCATCAGTTGTTTGGTACCGAGTGTGGCCGTCATTCCAAAATGCTATGCTAAAATCGAAGTTGGCTGTCACTTGTCCCCTTATAGCCATGTATACACTTCCCGAATGGTTAAAAATACTTCCTGTAGCTAAGGTTAATTTTTGGAGATCCACGTTTTTGCATGTGAACCTTTCCTCTAATGGATTGTATGTCATGGTAAGTAATGCACTATCACGAACCAATTGAAATGTTGCTTGATCCTGCAAAACAAATCGATATTCATAATCGTTGCTTCTGGCTTCCGTATTCACCACACATTTTGTATTGATTAACAGGTCGTGAACCGTAAGTTTACCATTAAGAGGGTCGCAGGTTATCGTATTGGTTACACTACTGGATCTTTTGACCTCTTCGGTGCCTGTATTGTAAAGCAGAAGTGGAAACTCCGCGCTGGTACCTGGTACAGTGACGTTGGTGAGAGTCAAGCGGGGCGTTTTCAACATTCCAGAGTTGCCATTAAAGGTCAATGGGTTGTTCGAGGGTGCAATGTAGAATCGATCGTTTGGTGTTAAAAATGTAATTGGGTTGTCATCATCAGCACTCCAAGTCAAAGGTGTTGTTAGTGTAAGGTATTGGTCCACGACGACGTTTGTTGCTTCGACTGTCCCGACCTTCAGCTTATTTAGATTAGGGTCATATGTAAACTGCGTCGAGTTGTCGTCAATACAGAACTGACTGGTGGTTGCATCGTAAAAAACAACTTGGTAGTCTACACTAGAGGTGCCTCTTGTTGCCGGTGTAATGGAAATGTTGGCCGTGTCTGTGACGTCTAAATTTTTAACAGTTAATTTATTGTCTTGTGTATTATAAAAAAAGTCGGAATCATTTTGCTCTCTGCATATTTGACCGTTGTCCTTATCGATTATTGCAATGCGGTAATCTTCGTCATTATTACGAGATGTAGGAGTCACAAAAGTCCTCGCAAGGGTTGTGTCGTTAGTAACTGTTAGTGTATCACTAATCTCAACTTCGTCAAGTGTCAACACTGCTGTATTGCCCCTTAAAGTGTAACCTGTTCTCTTGAAAAATTTGCCATTATTTGGGTTAAAAAATGCCATTTCAAAGTCTACACCAGAAAAATTCCCTTCGGGTAAAGAACCAATCGACAAGTCACCATTTGATATTGTTAAATCTCCATTAACCAAGGTCACATCGTCTTCAACTGATAGAGTTGCATCCATTGTAACATCATTCGTAAATTGGGCTTTGTTAGTTCTGAAGGTGTTCCTATTTGGATTGTAAGCAAGGTTATTATTTTCATCACCATCGACAACGATTTGATTTTGATTTGTAGTGTCAATCATGGGGATAGGTAGAAAATTGTCTTGGGAAGTTACGTCGATAGGTTCTATTCTCAATTCATCAGCGCTAACGATATTTGCAGTCATAGTACTATCAACAGTCACGTTAGGCACTGCCAAATTTCCTTCAGACGGATTGTACGTCAGGACATTGGGACTGCCTGCAATACAGATGCGGTTGTTGTCGTGAAAGGCCACGGCATAGTTGTTAGGGTCCGTCTTGGTCAGCGCGCCAAACGACAAGGCGGTGGTCACGGTGACATTGGTCAATGTCGTGATGCCCCCGCTGTAGGTCATGTCGGCCGTACCGGTCAGTTCGCCGCCCGTTGTGTAGAAGGCCAGCTGGGTCGGGGTCTTGCCTTCCAATATGAAGGTGCCTTGGACCGTGACATCCTGGAACGTGATCCCGCCAGAGACCGTCAGACTGTTGTTGACCGTCACAGCTCCGTTAAAGGTCGCCTCACCACCCACAAGTAAGGTGTCATTTATAATGAGGTCGTCAATATTGCTAGGTATCGCAGCACCGCTAGTGGTGGAGCCTATAAGTCCGGTGCCTTGATTGTATACGGTTGGAATTACGGACATTATTTATACTTTATATTTAGAAATAATTATTTAAAATAATTTCCAATATAGATATATATAGAGAATGTCAGATCACGGTTCCGATGTAGAAAAACCTACAAGTCCTATAGATGACCTTCCCGACCCACCCGCCAAGCAGAAGCGTCAGATGTCCGAGAAGCAGTTGGCCAATCTGGCAAAGGCTAGGGAAAAAGCACGCATCTCCCTAACCAAAAAAAAAGAACGCAATAAGAAACTAAAGGAACAAGAGAAAAAACTGAAGGAGCTAAAACTAAAAGAGAAGGAAGACCGCATTCAGGCCGAGATGAAGGCCTTGCAACTGGAGCCATCCGCCGAGGAGACCGAGAAGCCAAGACCCGAGAAGGCCCCTAAGAAAAAGAGAAAGCAAAAGGTGGTGTACCTGAGCGCCTCGGAGAGCAGCAGTTCGGAAGAGGAGGTCGTATACGTAAAGAAGCCCAGGCGCAAGCGCGCATCCGCCCCTGCGCCCGCGCCCGCGACAGTAAGCCCACCCAAACCGCCTACTATAGAATCTATCAAGCGACAGGAGACCAGTAATGCCGAGGACGCGGCCGTCCGCCAAAAGTACGACCAAGAGGTCTTGCGCTTAAAACGGCAGTACTTGATGGAACAGGTATTCCCTACCATGTAAAACTTTCGTATAAAACGTTTAGAAATAAAAGTATAAATTAATAACATAAAATGCCCCGAAAAATTCCAGTTCCAGTCCAACAAACCCACCCACATGACCTCAACGCGCGATTCAAAGCATTGGCAGCAGCCCACGCCAAGGCAAAAGAGAAAGGTGTCTCGAAATAATTTTTCGTATAAAACATCTTAAAATAATATTATTAATTAATAACATAAAAATGATCTCCGACGCAACTATTGGTAGCCCACTGTTTGTTCCTGATTCCCTCAAGTTCTATGTCAACCGCCTCGCGTTCAGCAAGAACCGCGTGCGCCTCCAGGCGCTTAGCAGCACCGAAGCCAGTTCTGGTTCCCAAGTTATTGTTCGACTGCCCAGTAACACGCTGGTCAACCTTGCATCCCTTACCATGACCGGTGCCGTGCGTGCTTACTTCTCGAGCACCCCGACTGCTGACGACGGTGTCGCACTGCCCACGAACTATGATTTCTCTTTTATTGAGACTCTATCTTTGATTGCAAATGGCGGTATCATTACCCAGCCCTTCGTGAATTACAAGCTTCTGGGTACTATTCTAAACGACGTCCAAGGCAGTTATCAAATGGACCAGAAGCGGTCTGCTCTGCAGGGATCTTTGCCCGGTCCTATCGAAAGCCGTGGAACCAACGCGCCTGCTGATCAAGGTGGTTGGGTGCCGTTTAGCATTAACAACTGGATCAGTGCCACGCAAACCATGGCACCGTCTTACATCTCCACTAACCTTCTTGGTGACCTTGAATTGCGTTTGACCATGGCTGACAACTCGGTCGTGCAAAGTGGAAGTGTATCAGACGGTACCGCACCTTCCATCAACACTGCTGCTTGGGAAATGAAAAACATTAACTTTTACATTGAAACAGCCGCCATTGGCAATAACCTTGTAGACCAAGCGGTCGCCGCAAAGTTGGCAGCTGGCGAACCTATCAATGTCCCGTTTGAAAACGTCTTTTCGTTTTCGCAAACCAACAACGGTCACACGTTTAACCAGCGCTTCTCCGTGTCTTCGCAGTCCGTCAACAAGATCCTTGTCACGACCCAGGCACTTACCGACATTGGGTCTGGACAGAAAACATTTGTAAACGGTATTCCACAGGCGCTCACCCGTAGTGCTCTCGGTGCCACGCAGGCCCAGTTCTCAGTGAACAATCAGTATTCACCTAATTACCAGATTGACTCGGGCAACACGGGTATGTACAATCCGGTCACAGGTACCAACAATAATAACCTGCAGTTCTCGAACGCCCTCGTTGAAACGCGTGCGGCTTTGGACATCCCCGACTACGATTACGACTGCAGCGATCAATTGTGTAGCGTGCCGCAGATGCCAATGGAATATTTCGGCACCGGTACGGTCATGAACTACGCAGGAGGTCAATCTTATATGTTACAAGAAGGTTCAGATCAAATTTATGAAATAAATACAAATGATACTCCCATCAGTCCTAATAATTTAACTTATGTTGATACTTTCCCAGTGCTTGTTGAAATTACAAAAATTGAAGATCCAACCAACGATCAACCATTGTTTAATGACCTGTTTAACACAACTGGTGTTGTGTACGAAGTGGGCGATCTTGTAACTGCCGCTGTACCAACAACCGGTTTCGATGCCGCAACCACTGTTACACTTATTAGAGGTAGTGTACAGAGGAAAAAGGAGACTGCATGGTGGTACACGTACGAACACAAACCACCCATCAATACCTACTTGAACGACAAGTTTGTGGTGGCCACTTCGTTCGACTTTGATGTCGCCGATAAAGACCGTCTCGTGTCTGGTATCAACACGCTGGGATCTAATGCACAGATGTTTTACAACCAGGTTGGTACGGGCACTGAAGTTCCAAACAAGTCTACGATCTTTGTGCTGTGCACAAGCATGGTCCAGATTTACGCTGGCGCTACCTTGAAGATTGTCCAGTAAACAATCTCACACACACACACTAACAACAACACTGACAAAGATATAAATAGGACCTCGAGGTGAAGGGGTGGCTTTGTGAGTGCACGCATATGTTTATTATATGCACAAAAAGAAATTAACTTTTTGTGTATATAAAGTAGTTTATCTATTTTTTTGTTATGTTTTTTTAAGCCTCCTGTTTGATTTCGACATCTTCGACCTCTTCTTTGATGCCGCCCATCTCTGCAATGAGTTGGTTTACGATTTCCTGGGCTTCACCTGAGGCAATGTCAATAGGCTCACCTAGATTGATGTTTCCACCAAGGGGCCACACGTACTTGTTGCATCCTTCGACGTTCTGTGTCAGCCGACTGTATTGGTTTGGAACACTGTTTTCAAACGCCATGGGACGCTTTCCTGCACCCATGCCTTTGGCCTGATTGTCACCGTTGCCTGCGTTACCAATTTTGGTCGTCACATCTTTCTGGTCAATCGGATTGTAGGTGCTTTGGTTGGGTTGCTCCCAGTAGTTATTGAACCGAGGAAAGTTGTAGGACTCCTCTGCGTTGTTGTACTCTCCCAATTGAAACTGGGGGTTCAGGTTGACTCGTGGCATGGAGCCCGGGTACTGGGGAATTAGAAACGGGCGGTTGGGTGCGCCTCCCTGACCCGCATTACCAATACTCGTATTGAAAAACGGTTGCTGTTCGGGGATCAGTGGAATATTCATTATATGTTATTTACAACATTTTATTTTACTGTGGTTTTTCTCTAGTTTAGGGCCGCATCTGCAACGGTGATCCCGGCCAACGCAGCCTGTCCATACGGGTGTGCACTCAGTGCCTTGGTGGCGGCCCCACCCGTGAGCTTGTCCACGCGACCCAATATGGTCTTGGCCGTGCCAGCAGCCTTTCCTAAGATACGCTTGCCCCGCTTGGTGGCTCTGATTTGTTGCTTGACAACTCTGCGTCCAAATTTTTTGGCTTTGCGGAAGAATCCCATGATATATCATTATTAAGAGGTTTTTTTTCTAAGGTGTTTTTATCGTTTTTTGATTTGTTAAGGAACTTTAATCTGGTCAATTCGAGCATTTCTTCCATGACCTTGTGCAGTTTGCCTTCGACCTTGGGTCGGATGATTTCGATTTTTACAGTGAACGACCAGTTCTTACGGGGCTCGATCTGGGTGAACCGCTCGTTTAGGAGGCGCATGTTCAGGTTGTCTAGATATTTATTACTAATGATCGTGCTAAAGTTACTGTTGAGGTCGAAAAAATACAGCGTACTATACGGCACTGAGGCCACCGGGATCTTGGCTAGGACGTTCGAAGACGTGAACACGTTGGCAGTGCTGGCATTGCTGTAGTTGCTACATTCGTTCGTGACAGTCACGTAGAGGTTTTCCACACCGGGTGACATGGTGATGGGGATGGTCGAGGTAACGGTTCGCCCGCCGCCTGCAATGTCCAACGTGATGGTCGAATCAATCGGAAACCCCATGATCTCGTTGCTCGATTCGCCAATGTCAATACCGGTTTCTGTGACCCCCGAGTTTGTGTTGAAGACAAACTGAATTTCGACGATGCTGTTGCCGCCTTTTGGACTCGCGAGATATGTGAATGTGTTTTGGTTGGCGTTAAAGGTCACGACATACGAAAACAGGCTGTTCTGATTCAGCTTGTTCGTGATCTCCAATATAAATGTATTGAGGTTATAATTACCAATCTCGATTTCAACAACACGGGACACACGCGTGGTGTCGCTTTCCTCGATCAAGACAAATTTATTATTGAACGCCTCTGTTTGGTAAAACGTATAGTTGATGGCCGCTTCCTGCAGCGTCAGTCTGATTTGCTCGCCCGCCTGTGGCATTAAACCGATCAAGTTATTGGGGAAGGTAAACTGAGGGGACCCGATGGTCCCTCCCGATCGATACCGGGTGTCAAGGTAAAATAAAATCGATTTCACGGTCTCGTATATCATGCCTGTTTAACATAGACTAGATATTTTTAATTGTAGGTATTTCGGGGTTTGTAGATGACCAGGGTAAAAGCAAAGTTTGCAATTGGTACCTTATCCCCTATATCTGTTGCGCCACTCCAAAAGAAAGGCGCACCTGCTGTATTTAACAATTCAACACGCAATCGCCCATTGCTAATAGCCAAAGGATTGTTGGTCATTTCGTAGAGGATACCGTCTTTATTCAATGAATAATCACCTATTACACGAGGAACCATCGGGTGTATAACCCCTTCCTTTGGTAGATATTCTGTTTTTAAGGGAAGACGTGCAAAGATACGACTATTTGATCCTTCATTCGTAGCGGCGTAAGTGCTGTAATCGATATCGGCAGGTAGATTGTACGATCTTAACAACAAATATTGCTGCGCAGCCCAAAAGTCAATAAAATCCGAGTCCTGACCGTGAAAATCTGCTAGACTACCACCACCTAATTCTCTGTCAAGCACAAAATTCTCAATACCAATAAATACTTTCCCCGTTAGTTCGCTTTGGGCAATGTCAACCGGTATGTCTATATAAGGTGATCCTGCGTATGAATCTGTTTTGGACACAAACACTCGGTAGATGGTCCCGTTGTTCCACTCTTGTTTTGTGAAGCTCATGATTTATATTACAATTAAACATTTTATTTTTTTATACTTTTCACTTAATTGGGGGGCGTGAAGAAGCGCGGGTCCTCACTAGGGTCTTCGTACTTCCCAAATCGCCGCGGGTCGTCCAGCTCCAGTTCGCGCACTTCGCGTATGTCCCAGTCCTCCTTCTCAATCACAGTTTTACCCTGGACATCTGCAGTCTTTGCAGTCGCTTCGAACACTCGGCCGTCCTTCATGGTTTGCCGCATCTTCATTTTGTCGGACGGTTCATATTGCTTGCCAAAATCTAGATTGTATTTGTTGTATTTTTCCCGCACCTCGGGGTCGGTCAGGTCGTCAAACGCACCCGGTTCTTTCACCTCCACCGTGTCAGGGATGACCTGGCCGTCCGCATAGTCTTCGGTATCGCGGTCCCACTTGAGGCTTCCGTATTTCTTTTTCTGTTTCTGGGTCAGTTCCTGCCCGTTCTTCACGCGGGCCTCGACCTCGCAGTACTCCTTATAGTTGGGATACTGTATGGCAAAGTCAATGATACACTCTATTAACCAGTCGGGCTTGTCTTCGAGGTTCTTTTCGTGTGTCCTATAGTACTCTATAGCCTCTTTTTTATCAGCAAAGTAGTCTCCCTTACGTTCCGGCATCTATATCTATAGTAAAGATTATATTTTAAATCGCTAACAATAGGCTTATATTAGGTCATTAACTAAGGGTAAGGTATACTTAGGGGCAAGTTCAGGCAACATGTCAGCTACACAAGAGTAACACTCGCCGCAGTCGCAAAGCTCGGTAGGCGAGCTCTCGTCCTGATAGCCCCAAGGCAAAGCCAAGAGGTCGCTGTCGCTGCTGGGCCGCCAGTCATATGCGTCCGACTGGCTGATGAGATGGGCGCCGCCGGACTTGGTATATATGATGAGCCTGTTGTCTCGCCGCATCTGTCGCCGGGCTGTGTCTTCGCACAATAGGGTTGTGATGAGCCTTGTGTCGAGCCCGCTATAGCCGAGGGTGTAGGTGTAGTAGTCAAGCCAAGCGGTCAAGTCGGAGACGCGGCCATATTGACTGATGGGAGGCAGGAAATAGGACGCGATGGACTTGTTGATTTCCACTGGCAGTGTCTGGTGGCGGTGGCGGCCAAACCGAAGTGGCTTCTGGAGGCTGCTGCCTAGTGCGATGATGAGGGCCGATGCCGAGGCTTGCCTGAAGTCCTGTTGGATCATCCATTCGAGCAATAGGCAATAGCGGGAGCGGACCCTCTGGATCATGTCTTTGGCTTCGCGCTCCTTAAGAGGCTGGTGAGAGGTCAGGTTGCCCGCATAGCGTAGATGCTCGGCGCGAAGATAGGCCAGGTTGCGGTGCCAGTCCCTAGGGCAGGCGCCTGGTGTCGGGAGCTTGAAGTCCTCGGTGCGTAGGGAGACGCCGCTGGCAATAGGGCCGGCAGGGTCGATCCTGGCTTTGCCAAATAGGCAGTCAGGGTGGTCGAGTCGGTTGGCAAAGGCATCCTCGTACCTGAGGTAATCAGGGAGGTCCTCGGTGCGGTCGGAGGCAATTGATGACATGGTGACAATCGGAGGGGTTGGAGTGAGGGGGGGTGTGGCGGAGGCGGAAAAATGAATTGTGAGGGGGGTCGGGCGCGCGGGGGCGGGCGGGGGTGGACAGTGTCAACGTGGACACGATTAAAATGCTGCGCTCTGATTGGTCGGATCTTTGGAGCGAAATTCTCTTCGCTCTGATTGGCGGAACGAAATATTTCTTCCGGCCAATAAAAATCAAGAATTTTATGATATCATAAAAATTGTTCCGAAATCATATGATATCATAAAATTGTTCCGATGGCAACAGGACAGAATGACAGTATTTCAGTCGACCCAAAGACGACCGGATGCGTCTCCCTCACTATCCATTTTCCCACTGCCTTCATAACAATCGAACGCAATGTCTTCCACCGCACCCGTCAAGACCAAGTCACTGGACGACAAGGACATCCATATGGACGGCACCGTGACCCCGCCTAGGAGTCCATCGAAGAAACTGGTGCGCAGCAACTGCGTCCTCACAAGGGCCGACAGCAAGGACAAGCCAGGCTTCAAGACAGTCAAGTTCAGCCCCAGCACTGAGTTTGAGCAACTGGCCATCACCGAGAAGAAGCGCAACAAGCGCAAGCAGCAAACACCCATGAAGCGACCTGGCAGGGTCAGTAAGGTGTCCTCCCCGGAGATCAGCAACATCCAGATCAAGACCCTGTTTCGCGGGAACATGTCTGATATGAAACCACTGGTGCGTGTGATGTTCGATATTACCGCAGGCGAGGACGAAAGCGATAAAGAATAAGGAGTATGATTAATTAAAAATATATCTCTTTCCATACGTATACAATGGATTGCCCCCACTGTGCCCGCCCCTTGTACTGGATACGTGAAAACAAAGACATACTGTGTCGCAGACGAGAGCGCGAGATACTAGTCACCTACATAAATCAATACAAGTGTACGTTTTGCCCAATAGAGGTAGAGGTAAGGCATAGGATGCCGCCCGAGGCTATGGACTTAGATATGGATACGGATGAGTGGGACCGTGGTTACGACAGCGTCTAGGTGATGAACTTTTTGATGAATGATGAACTTTTTTCAGGGTTTCAAAACTTTTGGAGAGGGACTGTTATATGAAACTTAAAATTTTTAGGTCCCACCATCCGAGGAAGTATTGGGAGATGAAAAAAAAAGTCATCTTTTCATCAAAAGTTCATCACCGAACTGTCATACGCATCCGGTTGTAAGTCGACCTCACCCAAGTCAATCACGTCTTCCGGTTTGTCTCCGTCCTTGTATACGTAGTTGTCTAGGAACTCTTTCATTGCAGCAAAGTCAAAGGTCACCAGGAAGGTCATGACCCCATCGACCCGACACTTCCTAGGAGGTTCCCAGGCCTTGTTCATGGTCGCCAGCTTTACCTTGGTGGCGTTCGCCTTGATGGTGTATTCGATTTCTGTGTTGCGTTCCACCCACCTAATGTAGTCCGTAAACCATGGCTTCCATTTGATCATGTGCACCGTCCTGCCATTGATGGTTTTCTCAATGTACTTACTGTAGTCACCCTTCTCAATGATGCACCGGAGGTAGTCGTGCAATGGGTTGATGTTGCGTTCTCGCAATAGGTCGTGGTGTTTGTTCTGGGGTGTTTGCTTGGGCGACCAGTTGGACAGGTCCAGGCTCATGAGGTGCTCGTAGACGGCCCGCAGCCAGTGATAGTCCTTCATGTCGTTGTAGATACGGTCCCAAAACTTGCGCAGTTCTCGGCTCTGTTCCTTGTTGCTTGTATTCTGCACCAGCTTGAACCCGCTATTGATAATGACAAAGCGGCGGTCATGCACCTGTAGGTTCACGCACCCGTCCTGGTTTGAGTTGATAAACAGGCGCGCGTAGTTGTTCTGCTCCATAGGCTTGTTGTATTTGGCGTTGATACGCACCTTCTTGGCGGAAGCGTAGTGCTTCATCTTTTCCTGGTAGGCAATCCCGTCCTTGCCTTCCAGCTCGTTCAGGAAGATGGCGATCTTGCTGTCGCATATCTCGTTGAAGTTCCCAAACACCTGGTCAGGGTCCCCTGTGATGCCCACGTGTTTAAACCCCATCAGTTCGGTCAAGATGCGATGGAGCGTGTCCTTGCCGCATCCGGTCCACGAGCGCAACACGATGATTTTCTCGGTCATCTCGTCAGGGTATTGAAACATGTGCGCAAGGTATTTCATGAGGTAGTCGCCCATGTCCAGTTCCTCGTTGCATAGGTTCCAAATCAACCGGTGAAAGTTTTGAATTGACACCTCGGACGACGACCCTTCGTGAGGTGCCTTCATGGTGTTGATACGAAAGCCGTCGAATGTGTTGTATACGTGTGGCGGGCACGTGTCGTAGTGTCCATACGGGAGAAAGTCCACGCATTCATATTTGCGCCGAGTAGGATCCTCCACCCATTTGTCGAAGATGTTAGGCGGTGGCATGATCAGTGTGCCACTCGGGCGGTATTCAATGATGCGGTACTCCTTGCACGCCGTCCTGAAGTCATTCGTGTTCAGCTGGGCATACTGGACAAGGCCCTCCGCATTAATGTATTGTTTCCAAAACACATAAGGTTGCAGTGTGTGAAAGTGCTGCTCTTCGAACCTTTTCTTCACCACATCGTATTCCTCCGGCACGTTGCTTGTCGCAAGGTCATGCAAGTCAATGTCGCTGTCCATCGGTTTACGCGTAAACTCCGCCAACCCATTGTACCTGTCTTCCAGTAAGGAATTAAGGTTGTGTATATGGTCGTCGATGCACGCTTCCTCGCAGAAGCGCTTGTTGACCATGACCCCGTCAAACATGGGCACCTCTGCGTCATCACCAAAGTACTCAATCGCCACAGCGATGATCTCCTCCTCCACTACCTGCAGATGTTTGGAGATCTGGCTGGACACGGGGTTTTGCTTGTTGCTCACCGGTGACACCCTGGTAGGGTCCAGTTTTGGCAACAGCTTTTCGCGCGCCTGCTGGAGATCATATATGAAGGAGTTGTACCAGTCGTTGTTGCGACGCCGTTTGTTGTTGTCCGTGTTCATGGCCACGTTGATGTCCTTCTTGGACAGGTTGTTTTCGTTCAGTATCTTCTGGCGGTCCTCCACGTACTCTTCCAGTCGAGTAAACAAAACACCGTGCATATTGCACAGGTACAGAAAGATGCGTGGGTGGCAGTTGATGAGGTCAATGTCGTAGTACATCTCACCCGCGACAAAGCGTCGCAGCTTGCCCTGCAGGTACTGCAAACCGCACTTCTCCACGTACCACCGTCCGCTGTTCGCATTGTTGCCGTATTTGTAGACCTGTTTCACCACGCCTTGTTTTTTAATGCACAACTGAAGGTATCGGGAAAAGCGATTCCAGTACGTCTCCCAGTCCTTGTCACTGTTGTGCTCGAAGAAGATTTTGCGGATGTCATGCTTCTGCAATTGCAGGACCTGGGCACATTTGACTGCGTCCACGTGTTCGGTGAATGTCTTGTTGGGCATGGTTGTCTTGATGTTGCTTAGATATTATTTTTCTAGTGGTTTCTCTTCAAGTGACACTAAGAGGACAGGCCTCCCTATTTATTATTTAAAGATTCATCAATAAATACTGATAGAATCATGTCGAATCAAAAGCTAGTAAACGATTTTTTGAAAAATTTGGAGGGAGTCTCCGACACCACAAAAAATGAATACAGAACCAAACTCAATCAAATGACCAATCAGGTTGAATTCGGTGGTGACGAAGAAGACCTGATAAAATTCCTCGAGGAGATACCGAACCCGAACACCCGTTCCAATAAGGCATTCGCATTGTTGCGCCTCCGTCGATATCACAAGCTTCCTATTGGCCAGCTGGAAGACCTTCGGGAAGAGAACAAGGCCAACATCCGTCAGCATCGCAAGGAGGTCGCCAAGAAGAACAACGAGGCCTTGGTGTCGTACGACGAACTACTCAAGGCACTGGACGGGATGCAGGGCCGGAACTACTTTATGAACTACATGTATGTCAAGCACGGCCTCCGCAACCGCGACATCAACGTACGGTACCGCCCGTCCCTCAGTAAGGCGACCAAGAACGAGAACCTCATCACATTCCGGCCAAGCCAGAAAAGCAACAAGGTGACACTGTACATTACCGACTACAAGACGGCCGGCACCTACGGACCCAAGACCATAGTGATCCGGGACAACCGCTTGTTCGAAGAATTAAAGGGATTGGACCTAAAAAATGGTGATTATGTATTTAAGAAAGCCGATGGTTCCAAGCCATCGATCAACTACATGAACGTGCTGGCGACTAAACACAGCATCAACAACTACGGGGAAGGGCGTATTGCCAAGATTCTCGTTAAGCATCTTCTGGACAACAAACGGTTCTCCGAACTGGAGGAACTGAGCCAGCAACGGGGTACCAGCTTGGGTACTCTCTACTCAGTGTATAACGTGCAAAGCAACACAGATCAATAAGCACCGTCTGACTCGTCATCACATTCCATATCGGATTCACAGTTCCATAAGTCCTGGAAGTTGCGACGTGTCTGCAGGTTGTATTTAAAGACCTTGTCGTATCGTTCGAGTCTGCCCATGTAGGCATTGCGGGCATCGGTCTCCCGCCGATCGCGCCAGTACATGTACTCCTCGTTGCGTCGATTCGCCAGGTGTGTCATGAGGAACTCGTAGTCGTCAATCGTGTCCCTGTGGGCATGCAACAACGTTGACATAATAAGATTGGAACTGCACTTGCCTGTCTGCCTGTGAATTACTTCGCAGTTGCAGTAAGCCCTGTGCCTTCGTATCATTCGCTTCAGTTTGTAACTTTGAAACTTAAAATTGCGTAGGTCCCCATTGGCCTTGAGCCAGGATCGCATGGCATTCACTATGGGCAGAAACCTGCACATGTATACATTACCATCGCATGCGTTGTCCAGGTCAAGGGACATGTCGCTCCACATTGGACTTGGCGGGATCGCTTCACAGAGGTACTCCATGGTCTTGTGCGTACGGTAAAATAAAAAGTGATATGGTACCACTAATGTCCTCGCGCGTTTTTTGCATAAAAAAATTCAAAAAAAATACCGCCTTTTTTTTGAATTCAAATATTGATCATCATTCGTGTTATCTTATTTTTGTAATAAGTAAACTATCTCTCCAATCAAATTGTGTTTTTTTTTGTGTGGTCTTACTCCAGGTATTCATTGCATTGGTCATCAGTCAGGTTGGTATGCATGGCCCTGATTGGGGCACGGCAATGGAAACAGCGCAGGCAGTCGAGTTCACCTTTGACCTGGTACTCAATCAGGCAATGGAGACAGTGGGCCCTGCCTTTCCAGGTGTCGCTGATGGTCTTGCATTTGCACTCCACATGGACGAGGGTCAGGTGGTCCTTCAGGCGCTTGCGATGACCGTGGCAGGTGTTTTCGCTTTGGGCCGTGGGTTCGTAATAGAGCATCCCCTTACTGGCGAGGCGTCGGCGCTTCTTGGTCGCAAACTCGTCAGGTGTCCCTGGGATGTGACTAATAGGCGGACGGGTGGGCCTATTGGACAGTGCCCTGGGGGTGAACTCGCCGTCGTCGACCTCCTTGTCGACCTCCTTGGTCGCCGGCGCTTCGAACGCCTCGTCGTCGGACTTGGGCGGCTTTGCCTTTTTCTTGCGCTTCTTCTTCTGCTTCTTTGGAGGTGCGGGTGTCGGTTGCGGCGGTGAGACTGATGCGCTGGTCAGGTGCTCAACGGGGATCTGGCGATAGATGACCTTGGTGCCATCTGGAAGCCGATAGGGATAGATGTCATCGAATTCCTCGGTGGTCCACGGTCCCTCGTGCTGGTTCCATTTCTTGATGCGGCGGCTCATGTTCCCGGCTTCCATATTGATGTCATCGGCCGCCGCCTTTTGAGAGACGTAGGTGCGCAATAGGTGGAGGTCCTTGTTGTATTGCCCCGTTGCCTTCTTCTCACACAGTGATTGTCCCCTCGTTTCCTTTTGCAACCGCAATAGGCGCTCGCGGGCCGCCACGACCTTTGACATGGCTTTGGCAGGTGATGTGGCAGTGGTCAGTGTTGTCTCGGCGACCTTCATGGTGGTCATGTCGACGACCTGGGTGTCGGGTGACTCGTAGCCGTCGAACGCGGAAGGTGAAGCGATCTCTGACTTGACGACAGGCTTGATAGCCCGTGTGAAGACACTCTGGGTGAGGTCCTCGTCGTCGCTGCTGTCACTGGTCACGATGTCTTGGGTCAGTGGTGAAGCCATGGATACAATCGGGCGGGTTGCGCGGGCGATAATCGGGCGGATGCGTGTGGGGGGGCTGGAAAGTTGAGTTGTGATGGAGAGGGGGGAACCAGGTTGTGGCAGGGGGGAGAAAGGAGGGCCATTCGTGATGCTAATAGCTGATTGGTCGGATCTTGTCTCGAAATATTGCGTTCCACCAATCAAAATTCAATATAATATTTTTTTTTTCCTATTGCGATTCGCAAAAAAAATTTTTTTTTCCATATGATACCATATGATACCATATGATATCTATCGAGGACCGGATGCGCTTACATGGACTTGAGAGCACCATATATCTTGCGAACGCGGGCACCCGTCTTCTTCTGTTTGCGGGCCGCAGTTGCGTACGTAGCCCGTACCCTAGCGCCTGTCTTTTTCTGCTTGCGGGCCGCAGTTGCGTACGTAGCCCGTACCCTAGCGCCTGTCTTTTTCTGCTTGCGTGCGATGCCTGTGCCAACGTGTCTACGACTAACAACCATGATTTATATGTATTTATAAGATTATAATTTGAAACGTTTTTTATACTTTTTTATCGCGGATTTCAGGCTCGTGTCTTCCCACAAAATGTAGCGGCTCAAGGTCCCTGCCTTCATGGGATCGGACCAGTCTTCGCCTGAGTGTCGTGCTATATAAGATCGCTTTTTTGCTGGGTCTTTATTAATGGTGTAATCAGAGTAACCAGCGGCCCCGAAGTGGACCTTCTTGGTCTTGCCATCCTTTAGTTCGAAGGTGGCTGTGTATTTTTTGCCTTTGGCTTTGGACTTGGCGATGCTCAATAGAGAAGGCATATACTATATACCTATATATTATTTATTGTCTACTCTGATGCTATTGAGCTCAAGGTCTGTGGAGCTATCCCCACGGCTGCTTGCCTTGAATCTAAACGCGTGGTCACAACAGTCCGACTCACTGGCAACCCGGAGCTTATATATCTTGTACGCAAGCACGACCAATACAAGTGTACCCGCTGACTCTAATGTGTACGTACCCAACTGACTAAAATCCATATATGGTAGACTAGATATTTATTCAGCATCGTTTTTGTATTTGAACAGCTGATAATGAAGGGATGTCATCTTCTTGCCTATGTCGTCACTCAGTTGTGCAAGCGATGCATACCGCCGTATCTTGATGACCTTGCCCTGTTTGTTTTTAAAGATAACTCTGTATCGGACTACGTTTTGTTTGTTGTCGTTGTATATGTTTTTTTTGAACTTAAGGAATCCCAATATGTGGAAGTAATCCAACAAGGGTTGAAGGTAGGCACCGATGTCTCGGCGCGGGTCACTAATGAGGTATACAAAGAACGCTTCGCTTTCTGCCTGTTGCTCTGTCACAGTCATGCGTGCCAATACGTCGCGCACCAACTCAAACAGTTTGTACAGCACGGCGTCAAATGATGGCTGGTGACGTTCAAGGTCCAATATGATCTTGTCAAGGTTGTGTCGTTCGATAAATAAGCGAAGTCCTTCATTCTCTGGATGGTATATGTGCGGTCGGTAAAATATGATGTCTTCGAATCGTGGCATTAGAGGTCCTCCATTAAATCACTTACTGACTCTTTAGTTGCTGTCACTGGGGGAGTGGTTGGAGCTGCAGGTGTTTCTCTCTGTGGTGTCTGAACAACGTCACCTTCAGCGACTTGACCTGCACGACGTCGAGCGCTTGCTTCTCTGTCAAAAGGTTGTAATTTCGAATCGGACCCCATTGACGACACTATATCTTTTGCTTCAGCAATCGATTCGTTAAGACTTTTTTTCAATTCGGCTGACATTTGTTTTACGTTTTCCATTCTAGCGGCAATAGAGGAAGGAGCAGCTTTTTCTTCTTCCGTTTGCTTTGCTTCCTCTCGAGGTCCAACACGAGCCTCAGCAGCGGCTGCCATTACTTCAGGATCTGCATTTAATGTTTGGGATCGTTCTCTAGCGGGCGCGTGTCCTCTTGGTTGTATCATACTTGAAAGAGCTCTCCTTGCTCTAACGCCTGCCATCTGACTAACTGACGGAATCCCATACCTAGCGGCCGTGGCACGTCTATTATAGTCTTCCATGTAATTGTCGTAGGCTCCTTGGTTGACTTCCAGTCCAGCAGTTTTTGCATTTTTAATAAGTCTATCTACTGACTGGCGTTCTAGCAATAACTGTGTGGGAACGGCTCGTTGAACGCCTGCTACTTTTACTGCAGCCCCTGCAACAACACCTTTCGACACAGTCTTCTTTTTTTTTCGTCGTTTCTTTTTGCAAACACAGACATGACCAGGTGGGCACTTGGCAGAACAAGTATGTATTACGGGCGCCATGATATATACTCTTACAACATTTTTAATTATATCATTTTTAGCAAATAAACAAATAGATATTAAAATCTTTATTAATACCATATGACTGACAACATGAATGTAGTAAAGCTAGAGCAGATCCCTAACATGGACAACCCAGAGATCAAGGTAGTGGACGACTACAAGATGAATGTACCAAAGCATTTACCACAAGGTTTCTTTTCCCTATTGAGTGTAGGTTCGTCTGGTTCAGGCAAAACAAACGCTACACTAAACCTGATACGCAGACTGAAGCCATATTACAATCGCTACGTTCTGATCTCACCCACTGGATGCTACGATGCGGAACGACAGCAACGAGCGGAGAAAAAATACGATCAGCTCAAGATAGAGTTCGACGAAGAGCATTCGTGTTACCACCGCGGTCTTATAGGAGAGATCATCGAGCGTCAGCGCAAGTGTCTCATTGAGTACGAAGAATGGAAAAAGTACAAGGAGATCTACGCACGCTTTATGCAATTCCTACGGCGCCATCGTGTGCGTATCGCGGCAGGTGATGACATGCTATGGAAGTTCAAAGACCTAGACACACTACTACGGTACGACTTCTGTGAACCTAATGACGACGCCTATTTCCCAACACAGATTGTCCCGACTGCCATGTTAATCATCGATGACATGGCGTCAACCCCTATATACACAAACGCACTGGGTGAGTTGATTAACCTGCAGATGAAGAATAGGCACCTCAAGATGTCCGTGTTTAATCTCGTTCAGGCATACAAGCTATGTCCTAGAAGCATCCGCCTGAACTCCAGTGTGATGATGCTCTTCCCATGTAAGTCAGACAAAATGATCAAGGAGTTCGCGGAGACATGCAACAATCAATACACACCCGATGAGTTCCTTAGGTTGTTTGAGTACGCAACCAAGGACAAGCCATATGACTTCTTATATATAGACAGTCGTGAGCCTAAGGGGTTCCGCAAAAA
>Ga0208428_1000387_pt1 | contig 21188 bp, 33 predicted proteins | sample DEB08_DNA_11_FD_184535 | JGI IMG/M metagenome (GOLD analysis project Ga0208428, IMG submission 184535) | Aqueous microbial communities from the Delaware River and Bay under freshwater to marine salinity gradient to study organic matter... | ecosystem: Environmental > Aquatic > Marine > Coastal ... | reverse complement strand
TGACATAGTTTCGTGTGTTTGACAGGGTGAATGGTATCGTACCCGCATACTCGACACGTTGTTCCCATGTCTTTTTGTATATGTCTTGGAGTTCCTTGATTGTTTTACGGCTCAAACGAACAGACAACACACCAGCATTAGATCCTGTGACTGTACCTAGGTTGAATGCATCTCTTGGTATGTTCACGCGTCTAAAGTTACGAGCGAGGCGGTTGATGGCAGCGTTGATTCGTGTCATTCGTCGTTGTCTCTCCACTTGGCGACGTCTGTTGAGAGCCTGTCTACGTGTAGTGTCGACCTTGCGTTTCTCGGTCGTTTGTGTAGAAGTCTTTTTTACCGAGACCATCTTACTTTAGATAAAGAAGAAATTTGAAGAGTGTCTAATGAACATCGAGGCATTCGCTCGAGAGATATATTCTCAACTGGGTCCTGGATACAGTGAGAGAGTATACCACAATGCGATGGAGGTTTTACTGAGGGAGAAGGGAATTCGTTATGAATCTGAGAGGATCATTCCGATTCCATTCAAAGGGCATGTGATTGGCAACTTAAGGGCGGACATTATTATTAACAACGAAACTGTTCTAGAATTCAAGACTATTAAGACTCTGAATGACGCGGCGGAGTTGCAGGGTAATAACTATCTTCGTCTGACAGGTCTGAAGACGGCGTATCTGGTGAATTACCCACCTCATCCGGGGCGGGAGGTGGAGGTGAGACGGATTCAAGCAGTACCATCAGAGGGAGAATCCGAGCCAGATTGTGGTAGAACCTCTGGGATTCTGCATAGTGTGTCTGCGGATCTATTACAGCCATTTGAAGAATATCTTGAGCCCTTTGGAGTAGAGTCCGAGCTTCTTCTAGGCAGTGATGGACCGCTGGGTCGGCTTGACTAATTGTCTCCAGGTGGGGGAGAACTTTGGTTTCCAACTCATAGAGGGCAAGGAGAGCTGGCTCGTCGTTCATTTGGTATAGTTATACATCCGTTCATACTTAGGCTCAAGTTTTACATAGACGGGGCTTCCACCACTCGGAGGTTTTCGACAAAAGTTTTTACACTTGCAACAGTCACGGGGGTTTGTGAGTTGTCTCTTGTTTGCGTAACACTTCATGGGAAGGTAAATGTCCTTCTTAAGGATTCGAATGATGCGATCGATGAGTATCATAATAACTTTTATGCACCCAATCTCTATCCTTCTTAAAAATTTTGGACAACTTAGGGTCTTTATTTTTTACCTTCGCAGATGAGACATGTCTTCATTCTTTGGAAGCAATTCAAACATGAATAATGTTCACATTTACGAAACTTGACACATTCTCCACTGGCGCGACAGTTCATACATTCTCGACTTTTGAATTGGAGAATCTCATTCTTGAATCTCCAAAAGCACGAAGTACACACCTTTAGACCAGGTCTCATCATTTTACCACAGACACCGAAATTTGGACAGGTTTCCATTAATCACTAAAGACGCAATTTCTTTAAACAGTCGGAATAAACTCCCATTGAAGATCGCGACAAATCTTTTTCCAAATTACATCTTGTTGATACAACTTTTCTTTTGACTTGAGAAGCGGAAAGTATTGGAGGTATTCATCTTCACCCAAGAGTTCACAGAATTTGTATAAGACGTAGGAGTAACTCAAAAAGTTTTTCCTTTCTGTTGGACAATTATCATCGAAGGGTTTCTGGATATCTTTGAACATGATTCGAAGGTACTCTTCCAATTCCTGGGGCATATTCGGGGGTTTGATACCATTTAGAATATTTGTAATGTAAGGAACATGTTCGTAATATTTGTTGAGTCTCAATTTTTTCAAAAGTCCTCTAATCTTTGCGTGTGTGATATCCTCTAGGTTTTTGATTTTCATCTTCTTGAGTTCTGATCGAAGTTGTTCGATAACTTCATCAGGAATATTTGTCATCTCTTGTGCTTGGAATTGTGACAACCATTCATTGAAATGATTTTCTCTCTTGTATGAATAGTTTACAACTTTTTCGGAAGTTTCTTGTTCTTCTCTGTATGTCAATTCTTCACTGATAAGTGCTGCGACTATGACACCACAACCGTCACACACGAGATCACTTGTGTCATGGAAATGTATGATGTTACTATCTGGGCACGTCATACATACATCCATCGTACGTTGTTGTGGTTTGGTTATGTTTTTCTTTTCAACCTCTATCAGGTAATCCGTGAATATATCTTTTCGTTTGAGACCAACAGTCTCTTTCACATTAAAGACGTTATCGGTGTTACTGTTTTCTTCTCCATCTTCTACATGTTGATCTAAATAAGGCATACATTTCATAATGTACTCAGCCATTTCAGATTCATATTTGCCCCTGTTTTGGGGATCATTCTTTATAAGTTCATTCCACTCCCCTATTCGATTGTTGTATCTACTTAAAAAATTACCTTCCATCCTTATAAAGAGATGCTTACCAAAGTTTTAAGTAGTATTTTCTTCTTCTACAAGTACCTTGTCACACCTAGAGACTACTCTATCATAACCGAGGAGTTAGAGTACGCTGTAGATCACGACTTGGACTATTTGATTGAGGATGATTTTTGGATGGAAGAAAGTAAAGATTGGAAAGATGAAATCTTGGATCAGTACTATACGGATGTGACGGGTAAGAAGTTTCGTCACACGATCATTCCACAGAATGTAAAGTACACAATTCTCCGTGTAAAGTATTATTTCAACGGTAAGAAATACATCGCAATTTCAAGCGACATTAATTTCAAACCTGGTCAGGGTGAAGACACTGCGATGCATTTTAGTATCCCTTTGAGTAGTGCACAGATCGTCGACCACGATGATAAGCCGATGCGAGACATTACTGAAAAGGTGAAACGGTATTCAGGACCAAGGAATGATTTCCATGGTCAGAAAGTACCACTCGAACATTTTTTGTTTTATGACAAGGAAACACTCAAAGATAAGTTTCCAAAGATCATTCTTTTGAACACCTTAGGTATGAAGAAGACACTGTCCACACTTGACGACTTCACTACTAATCTTCAGATACCTTAGTCGCTAGATAGAACTTGAGTTCACCCAGGTTGGCGACGTTGTACTTTAAAATGAGAAATCGATTTCCAGTCTCTTGAATAATTTGCACAGACGCACACATACTCGTCGCCTTTGTAAAGATATTCAGATACTTGAGACTGTAGAGGCCTGATATTTCCTGACTTTCGTCGAGAGTTTCTATAGATGTTTCCTGGTTAGCAAAGTCCCCCTGACAGTTGAAACGAATTTCTTTACCGATTCGTTTAATTTCGATATCCGTTCCAATATTAGACATATCACGACAGAGCCGTTGAAAGTCTGTAGATGGGAGAGTCGTCACTGTAGACATTTCAATCTCAGGAACTTCAATTCGACTTTCATTGATGTCCAGGAGTTTGAGTTGAAATTTTGTACTCGTCTTTTTGGATTCACTGGTGATTTCAATATTCATATACTCTTTCGATACGATTTCGATGGAAAGAACATCATTGTTTGTGATTGTCTTGAGAAGTTTGAAAGTATTTGAAATGTTAATACCAGCGATAATCTCTTCATGTTCACAATGATATTCTTCAAAATTTTCCGCTGAAAGGAACATGTCCACGAGAGATGTTCGCGCTGTATCCAAGGTGACGATATACATTCCATCTGATTTGAAATAGATGTTCACATCATTTAGGATATCTTTAAGAACTTCGAAAGTTGACTTAAAAGCAGAAGCTTGAATTGTTACAAGTTTCATATCTACTCGTATTAGCGTTTCACATCTTTAAATCTGTGTATGCCATACCTTTAGAGACATCACGGTTAATTTTTTCTTCGAGCTCTTTCGTCATGGCGGGCTGAAGAGATTGACCATACTCATCTAGACTAAACATGTTCGAATTGTTGTCTTTACCATCCAGAGACGACATAGAACACGATATACCACCTATACCCCCATGGTCTATTTCTTTCTTGGGTAACAGGGAGTCAAGCCAATTTTTTATTTCGTTACCAACGAGAATTTTACCATTCTTAGTAAGCATGGTCGGTACACGATTGATTTTGTTTCTGTAATTGTCAGGAATACCCTGAGTGTTGATGTTATGGTAGTGTACAAGCTGTTTGAGTTGTTGGTGTTTGTTGATATACTCAATCACATCCATAGAATGTTTGCACCGAGGGCTGTATATCAGCAGAGACATCTAATATCTATTGGGTATTTTGTAAAAAAAAATTAACGCATAGTAGTAAAGATGAACTATTTACTTGCATTCGTTCTGGTCCTGGTAGTTCTCATTCTGACGACCAATCATGAGAAGTTTACTGAAACCTTCGGTCTCTCAGGCTATACCAAGCCTGTTGACTCTGTGAAACTCGATGACCCCAGACCAGATCTCACGGGGTACACTAAGGTGGAAGTTAAGGTTGATAATGATATGATGGAAGAATTTGTTCTCATGGCGAACAAAGAAATTTCCAAGCGCACCGGACTGTGCACCTACATCATTGAGACCACAACGATGAAGCATTATAAGGGTGATGAGAAGGACATTTATGAATGTATGTTCATGGCTATAAAGAAGGGTGGATTTTCGTATGGTTTCTCTATAGTGGCTTCGTATGAAGTTGAAAATGGGAAGGTTCGCCTGATTTCTCTGAGAACACAACCTCTCGGTGTTCAGGCGCCTCAAAATATCACACCTTTCACAGAAGGTTCTGAAGGTAAAGAATTTCTCAAGTACGAACTGGTCAAGGAAGGAGCTATGCCCAGTAGCACTGAGTTGGAATCTGTGAAAAATAAATTACAGTAATTGTAATGTTGAGCATCAATGATGTTGTCAAGATAGATGACAAGCGTAAACAGATCCGAAAAGAAATTTACAGGAAAATATATGATCAATTTTCTGCAAAGATAAAACAATCAGTGGAACTCGGACATAAACAACTTTTTATGACAGTACCAACATTTCTTATTGGATATCCAACTTTTGATCGTTCAGCTGCAGCGAGATATGTCGCGAGACAGTTTACCTTAGGTGGATTTAGTGTACAACTTGTTAGTGATCATGACATTTACATCACATGGATAAAACCAAAAAAGAAGAAAGAAAAAGTTGAACAAGAAGAAGAGGGAGATTTTCCCAATCTCATGAATCTCAAGAAAATTGCAAATAAATACAGGAGAAGTGCGTAGGAACTTATAATTTTAAAACCATCTTTAATGATAAATGGACAATTTGAGTATTATGGTAGAGGCTAAGAAGGAATATCTTGGTCAGCTTTGTCTCATCATGTGTCCAGCTATGATTGAAGTGTTCGAGGAAATGTACAACGAAGCTGTGAAGACTTCCAAGGGAAAGCAGGTTTTGATTATGTTTCAGAAAATCCTTAAAGAGGTTCCCAACTGGTCGAATGCTATGTCTAAGAGACACAGTGACAATATTACCGATCGATGTGCGTGGTTCAGTGACCTCTTGGCTGCCGTTTTCGTCGCATGCACAAAGATCCTTTCTTCGGTTCGTCTAAAGGCGGATAACAAAAAGATTTCTCTGAAGTTACCAACTGAAGAAGTTTTCATTCAAACATGTTACAACAACATCGCGAAGGATCTTTACAAGGACCCATACATTTTCCATGAAGAACAGAGTGAATACATGCGTGATGAAAAACTCACGATGCGTTTTTGCACCTGTATCGAGAGCACCGTAAAAGAGTTGATTCCAGTGCAACAGATTCTCCAGACATACATGTCTCAGGAAACTCGAGACATTTCTCTCGATGGTGAGATTCAAGATGGTATCGACCCCGACGTACTCGACGAACCAATGATGGAGCCCGAGCCCGAGCCTGAGCCTATGGGTGATCCTGAGCCTATGGGTGATCCTGAGCCTGAGCCTATGGGTGGTCCTGATCCCCAACCTACAGGCCTGGAAAATGAGTTTAAGACTGTACCAGGTGTTCAAGCTCCCGAGCCTGAGTCTGAGGTTGTCACTGATGAAGTTCAGCAGCGGCCTCAGGAAGAGGATGATGTCCTTTTCGGTGATGCACCAGAGCAGCGTACAAAAAATCCCAGGTATAATTAAATGGAGATCTCCGATTATTTACGCGACCCGATGAGCGCCGCTCTCATTGCTGGTGGTATCACTGCGGGGTACATTCATCTCAAAGCGTACCTGAACAATGAGGGTAAACTCGAATTAAACAAGTATACCAAGCCTGCGGCTCTTAACGCGATTTTGGTGTTCTTCATCGTCTCTGGTGGGATAGGTCAACGAGAGAGTATTTCCACTGAACCTTTCTAAACTTAAAGATTAAACCAATAGAATAAGAAAATGGCGTCTGTCACTGCTTTCAATGATATGATGGGTCAATTTCTTGTGGAATTGCACAAGACTTTTCCAGAGGAAAAAGGCATTAAGAAGATGATGACGTCGTTTGACGTACTCAAGAGTTCCAACCCACGCCTTGTTGTGGACGCTTTCATGAAGGGTGTGACTCCTTATGCAGAGAAGATTTCGACCAAGGATGAATCCTTCCTACTCAAGGAGATTGAGACGATCGACTTCCTGAAGGATCTCAACATCAAGTCGTACTGGGAGCGTATGTCTGTCAACACGAAGGGTGCGACCTGGCAGTATCTTCAGACCTTGTATATGCTCGGTACTACGATCACTTCCATTCCCGATGATACACTCAAGATGATCGAGGGTATCGCTAAGGAATGTGCTGACAAGATGGAGAATGATGGAGGTGAACTTGATCAGGATGCACTCATGAAGATGATGGGTAGCATGCTAGGCGGTCTACCCAAAAAATAAACCTCTACATATACTAAATGAAGGCCTGGTTTGACGATCCCCAGCAGCTCACTCGGGCCGACCAGATAAATCAGTTCTGGCCGACTTCTGAACAAACCCCAGAAGATCGTGTGAATGCTGCTTCTCGTTTTATCATCTATGTCAGTTGCATTCTTTATCTGATCCGTCGAGATCCTCGTGTTTTTGTACTGGGCGCCACTGTGATTGCCGTGATTTATGTTCTGTACAAGTCTAAACTTGTGAAAGAGACTTATGGATCGAGTGTGAAGAGTGCCAGTTGTCAAAAACCCACAGAAGATAACCCCATGGGTAATGTCCTCATGACTGATTATACGGATGCCCCTAATCGTCTGGAAGCGTGTTATTACGCCACAGTAAAACCATACATCCAAAATTATACAACTGGTGGTATCCCATATGATTCTGGGCGTTCCCGAACGTCTATGCCCAAATATCTGCGAAATGCTGCTGATCGGCAATTTGTGACTACATCTGTTTCTAAAATTCCAGGAGACCAAACTGCTTTTGCTGAGTGGCTTTATGGTCCCAAGAATGGCCCGATGTGTAAGAGTGACACTCGCTTCTGCAATCCCAATGCTCGCGGTGTTCAGCTTGAAGCGTTCGAAGGTCTTGATATGAGTGGAGATAAGCGATCTGGTATGTTCGGTAGATAATATTCTCATGTAATAATAAATGGCGTATCAGCTTCAACCTGGTCTTTCCATAGTCCAAAACAAGGGTGCAATTCCCCCCGTCAAGGCAACTGATGAAGTTTTTGTGTACCCCCAGCCCAGTACCCTCAATTGTGGTGGATGCCGCCCCAATACTATGTTGTATGGCACCGCCCCATACATGGCCGGTAAGGGTTCCCCAGCTCAGCACATCAACACGAGTGATGAACTTCGCCCCCAATCGACTACCCGTTTCAATAAGAACATTGTTCAAACCTATGAGCGCAACCTGTTCCCCTTGTCCAACATGGAGTGTAAGGTTCCCCTTCGCACACTTACGTATGAACCGATGAGTACCCGAGCCGAACTCCAGAACGGTCTTTTTCAGCAAAGATATGTTAATAAAAATGTAGGTAAGAAGTAAGAATGGCTGATCCTATTTCACTTATGGCTGTAGCCGGTCTCGTATACGCTGGACGCAACTTAAGTGCCAAGTCAGTTCCACCTAAGATTGATAATGATGTACCGGTTATAAAGACTCCCCCAGTTGTGGAAGAAAACAACTTTGAACCAACGATGGAAGTTCCCCGTAAACGAGAGATGGATACTTTCGCAGACATTTCTAAACAGCAGAGGAGTGGTGGTCAGGAGATCCTTAACATGCGAAACCGTATGTATGACAATGGTCGAATGAACAATCTTTCTCCCGTTGAAAAGAACCTGGTCGGACCGGGTCTGGGTGTGGGTGCGCACGTTCCTGCAGCCGGTGGTCATCAACAGTTATTTAGGGTTAATCCAGTGAATGTTGGTGAATACAGGCTGACAACTCTCCCAGGCCGAACTGGACCGGCTGCTGATATCACAGGTGGTCGTTCGGCTGTGGTGGGTGAACTTACACATAACAAACCAGAAACGACTGCTCATCTCCCTTCAAGGCTTCCTACCGTACCTGGGCGTGCTCAGGGTATGTCTGGTGTTGTCCCTCGCAATGAGCATGAGAAGACGAAGCGCACCACTAACAGATCGGAGACTGGTCTTCGGGCGGATGGTCTTGGCTTCAATGGCGCGAAGCGATTTGTTCCTGCTCAGACGATATCCCAAGATCCCACACGCTTCAAGAGTGATCGCAATGATGCACAGTATGAATATTACAACCGCCCAGCTCCCGGCATCCATAGTCACCATGGTGCTTACACGAATAGCGCTGCCGCCCAGGTTACAGCTAAGACGAATGAAGAGCTCATGAAGTATGGTTTCCGCCCCGAGGATCGCCGTGGTAAGCCCAACCGTATGGGTAACGCTGGTCGTATGAATGTTCGCGAGTCTGCTCTAAAACAGGGTGGCGCTCTTACCGCGGTTAGGTCGGACACGACGCGTATCGACGGTCGTGTGAATGCTGCCAACGGTGGGTGGACACAGCAATACAAACAAAAACCATACCATCAGTTCAATGCGTACAAGGGTAATGAGAACCCCAATTCGAGAACTCTCGACATTGCTAAGAGGCAGCTCCAGAGCAACCCTTTGGCACACTCACTGTCTCATTAATTTTAACATATCATAGACAAAAACACTCATTAAAATATTGTCCCTATATTTTAATGAAGGTACATAACCTATCTATTGACAGTAGTCAGCGTGATGGTACGGTTTACCCACATGCTAATAACTATGTCATTACTCTAGAAAACCCTATATATCAGGTGGAAGAAATACGACTTGTATCTGCTCAAATCCCAACAAATTTTACAGGTACAGGTCCTAATCCGGTTCGCCCCAATTCATTGGTTTTGAGGTTAACTTCTGGTTCGGATGAGTTTAACCAGTCGGTGTATGTTGGATCACCGAAGGATAGCTTACAAAATGGGACACCACATTTTACAGGTCACCTCCTTCTTAATGGTGGAAACTTATTATCATTCAGGGGTTCGGATGATCCAGTTGTATACCGTTTTCATTCAGGGCCACAAAAGATTATAAAGGATCTTAGAATTGAATTTTTCTATATCAATCCTAGTGGTGTTCTCACATCATATCCATTTGTTAATCAAGCACATATCCTCAAATTCGAAATAAAGTGTTCCACTAACAAATTGGAAAATCTAAAAGTGGACCCACCTGAAGAGAATGAAGAAAAAACAGACATAAGCATCCCTGAAATTTCAGATGTTTATGAATGGAAAAATGAGTATACGTACATCGTTGCTATATTAGTCTTTGGATTAGTTCTAATGATGCTCATGAAGGGTAAACCCAAATCGATTAGCGGGTAATCGCGAAGACGGGCTGAGCGGGCTTGGACACGCGGGTGGACACACGAGACACGATCATGTAGACGGCGATCGAGAGGAGGGTGGTGAGGATCGCGGTGAGGGTGTACTGGGTACCACCGTTCTTGGGCACCTTAATCACCTGGCTGATGACCCAGCGGACGAGGTCCATCCAGGACATGGCGGCGGCGAAGGAGAAACCCGCGACGATAGCGTTGAGCGACTGGGTCTCGAGCTCCTGGGTAACGAGGTTGACGGTTTCGACAGCTTGGTTGCGGGCGGCTTCCATTGTGAGTGTTATACACTATCCTGAGAAAATTATTCAAATGAGAGTTTCTCATTTTTGACATGTTTTTTAAACTTCTTTGTTTTGATCGTTTTTATTTTTGAGAAGAGTTGTTCATCATCGGAAGAATCTTCACTAGAGCTGTTCTCAGATTCATACTTCTTAAACTTATCTTCCGAGAATGACCATGCTTCAGGCTCCGAGGTGCTCATTACTATTAATAGCATTTTTTAACATCTGTTCTGTCGGATTTTGGGGAACCCAGGAATCCCAACGATCATACGCCTGGTTCATGAGAATAAAGCGTTCGTCTGTACCGATGTACCTCTCGAAGGGTGGACAGTTCTCATCGTCAACTTCTTCAATGTCATCTTCGTCAGAATCTTCTTCGTTGTACAGATCCGGAAAAAGCGTTCCAATATCCTGTCCAACTGTGTACATCGCACAATACTTAATCGCATATTCCAAGTCTTCTGGGAGTACCGTATCTCTTCCACAAGCTTTAGAATATTCGGATGCAAATAGCATACTCTTTTCCATCACAGGTAGAAGAATATCAATCATACTTTTGACATACTCTTCTGCCATCTGGGACTCTCCGAATCCTGTTTGCATGTTCATTTAATATTGAAGATGAGTAAAATTTTGGTAAATAAAACGAGACACTAGAATAGAATGAATCTTCAGTTGAGGAAATTCAAACCTGAGACGATCAGTGACGATCGAGTGTGTGTTTTCATAGGTAAGCGTAATACAGGTAAATCAACCCTGGTGAAAGATATCATGTTCCACAAAAGACATCTCCCAGCCGGAATTGTCTTGTCTGGTACAGAAGAGGGAAATCATTTTTACTCAGATTTCATCCCCGATCTGTTCATTTATGGTGACTACGACAGAGATGCCATTGAACGAGTCATGGCAAGGCAACGTAAATTGGTGGGTTCAGGGAAAACTCAATGTGGAGCATTCATGCTTCTAGATGATTGTATGTATGATTCCAAGTTCCTCAAGGACACGTGTATTCGACAATGTTTCATGAATGGGCGCCATTGGAAGATTTTCTTTATGCTAACGATGCAATATGTCATGGATCTCCCCCCAGCTCTTCGTGCAAATGTCGACTACGTGTTCATTCTCAGGGAAAATATCATTCAGAACAGGGAGAAATTGTACAAGTCATTCTTTGGTATTTTTCCCTCTTTCGATATGTTTTGTAAGGTTATGGATGCCTGTACAGAAAACTACGAGTGTCTCGTGTTAGATAATACGGTAAAATCTAACAAGATACAGGATTGTGTCTTCTGGTATAAGGCCACAGTCAGGAAGAATTTCAGGGTTGGGGGTCCAGATCTATGGAGACTTCATAAGAAGATGTACAACCCAAAACATCTTGAACAGAAAGAGGATGACGCTAAGAAAGCGACGAGGAAGACGAACCTCAAGATCACAAAGACGCGTTGAGTTTTGAATTCAAAAATAGTAGGACTATAATAGATGGCTTCAGACCAAGTACACACTATGAATCTTTCCGATGATGGAGAGGGAATGGTTCCTCTGCATGATAACCCTTCCACGTCTTTTAAACATGAAAAAAATGTGGGACAAAGTAAAGAGACGATGGATTCTACTCCCATTAACGATATTATGATGGAACCCCCTATGATGACTGATGAGCCCCGCATGCAGGGTGTGATGCCCCAGATGACCGCTCCTCAACCCCAGGGCGCTTACCCAGTTCCCCAAGCTCCTTCCGAGCCCGAGAAGAAGAACCCCCTGAATCTCACAGATGATCAGCTCACCGCCCTCGTCGTCGCTGCCTGCACCGCTGCCGCTGTGAGCAAGCCTGTCCAGGACCGTCTTGCGACCTCTATCCCCAAGTTCCTTAACGAACAAGGGGGTAGAAGTATGGTTGGTCTCGCCACTACAGGTGTTGTAGCGGCTGTGGTCTTTTACATCGTGAAGGACTACATTGTCAAGCATTAAACGGTCGTTTCCCAACCCATATTACTATAAATCGAGGTATCAATACCCGCGAAATACGTCGCGAGGGCTCCCGCTGCGAATGTCCCTGCCAACAAGCCACTCAATTTAAGTTTCTTGTTGTTAGAAGCATCGGGATTGGTCATCGCATCCTTGGTCTCACTTGAAATCTGGTTGATCAGGAAGGTCAATACGAGGGCGATGAGGGTCGATGTCAAGAAAAACACACGATCCACCGCGAGACGGGGGATATTTCCAATGGCGAAGCGAAGAACGTTCGGTATGACGACTGTCATCCACAAGAGATTGACATAATAGTTGCTGACATATTGAGGAACGAGTGTCACCCCATAAATGAGTATCCAGTAGGCGATGGCCATCATCAACACACTCACAGGTGTTTTCATTTAAAGTACACCGAGATTATTTATCCTGGATGTGCTGACCACAAAACTCCTTACGTTCTGGGATCTGTTCATATATTCCTAGCTCGACACACATGTCACGAAGTTCTATATAGTTTTGCCAAAACTTATCTGAATGGGAATACTCTTTGACAGTGCAATGAGCCAGTTCATGAATGAGAACGTGGAAGATGTCGTTGACACTCCCATCTAGGCACACAACAATCTCCGCACCTTTGTTTGTGTTGTATCCTACACTCTCCTTCATTCGTTGCATACCAGTGATAGGTACTGCTGTCGTGAGCATCGCATACTTTTCATTTTTGGTTTCATTGAGGTGATCACGAAGTTTCTTATATCTTTGTTTTACTTCCATCAGCACCTGGGGCTCTCGTGTCAACTTTAGAATAAAAAGATTAATGACAATAAGTAAAGCTAGAGCTATCATCTGTTATAGACAAAGATAAATTTACTATACAATTCTGAGATGGGATTTCCTGAGAGTCCCTCCCAAAGTTGTAATCTAAATCCTATGTCTTCCAAACCAGTGACTAGGTGATCTTTGTATGCCACTGGTTCCGACTTCGGTCCTTCTGCATAGTATGGTGTATCAGCCAAGTGTACAAACAATTTTTCACCAAAACCACCATTACCATGTTCCTTCATTTTGAAAAAGTTACCCATGTCATCCTGGTAGGGTGTTTTGAAGATGATTTTTTCTGAATCTGGAATGATCCCTATGAGAAGACCACCAGGTTTCATACGCTTTTTGATTTCCTTGATTGAACTCGTGAACAACCCCTTCGACCCAAAAATATAATGAAGTGAAAAGTTGAAACATACGACGTCAAATTTTCTATTTGGACAGTTATGGATATCACCCTCATAAAAATTGACCCGCATATGCATATTTTTAGCACGTGACCTCGCCTCTTCAAGCGCAGCAGGTTCGGGATCACACATGTTTATGTTGGCTCCGCATTTGTGCCATTTTTGAAGATCTCCACCAAAACCACAACCAACATCAAGAATATGAGCCCCATTATTCGTAACTGATTGTATCAGATCCCTCTTGGCATCATTATGATTCTTTCGAATCTCTTCCATGGTTAGATGTAGATTATCGTTTTTAATAGTCTTACTTAGGAAGCTTAAAGTTTTAATGCGTTGGGTAGATATAATGTCTCTCGAAACCGACTACACTACCGTCCCTGGTCAGATTTTTGCCTGCATCTCGATCGTCGGACCTGAGTGTCCCCAGAAAACAGACAAATTTGGTATCAAGCTCCGTGGTGCGTTCGCCACCCGTGATGAAGCGGCGAATCACGCGAAGCGTCTTCAGAAGGAGGATGCTACATTCGATATCTATGTCGTGGACATGTACAAGTGGCTTCTGATTCCCCCCGACCCAACGAAAATCGAGGATGTTCATTACACTAATGAGAAGCTCGAGGAGATCATGACCGGATATAGGGAGAACCAGTCGCAGGCGGCTCGCATGTTCAATGAGCGTAAACAGGCTATGATGAACCAGGTTACTCCCGGTGATGAAAACTCTAAGTTTTACACAAAGCCAGACGAAGCTCCCATCTCTCACCCTGCTGAGGTACTTGAGCGTCTCAAGAAGGAGAAGCCAGATGCGAATATGGAGGATCTGGTCAAGGAGGCTGATGCCATCGTCGCAAAGGAGATGGAGGAGCGTCAGAAGAAGCGTGAAGAGGATGCGAAGCTTGGGGAGATCAAGGAGGAGGAGGAGGAGGAAGAGGAGAGAGTGTAAATAATATTAATATATACTAAACAGAATGTTTAGAATTATCATAACAGCTATTCTAGTTGGTGCCTTCTTTATTTTGTTTTTTAGACCAAGTTACAATTTAAAAAACAAAACAGTTATAGAGCCTGAAGCTTCGACGACTGCTGGGTTCGTTGAAGATACGGATGACGCGTTTATCAATCCTAGATTCCCAACACAGCTTATAAAGATGGGGGATGATGGTAAGATTAAACCAATTTACGGAGATATAGGATCATTCGTTGCATACTCAGGTGTACCTGAGAATCACTGGCTGCATGGTTTTCCCCATAAAAAAGCCTAAAAGGAACACTACGAATGCGACGATCCATGTCGATTTTTCAATCGTGGAGAAGAAATCCGTCTTCTCGGGTGGTGGTGGTGGTGGAGAGAAGGTTTGTGGCACCTGCATATTATAGTCATTGTAATACTGTCGCTGATCCTCCTGGACAACCTCTTCAGTATTTTCGTTATTTAAAGGATCTATAACCGGATCGTACTCAATGGGGTTCCCAATATCAGTTTCCATTTTCTAATTTTAGTAGTGTTTTTTTTAAGCATCTTCTGACTCACTTTCATCATCTACGACGAAGTCCTTGAGATTACCGTTTTCATCCATCTCGTCTTCGTCGTCGTCTTCATCTGAGGTAAGATCCTCTTCATCCTCTGTATCGAGATCGGAATCAAAGTCTGTATCATGGTCATCAGCAGCGTAATCATCTACAAGTTCGGATTCAGTAGGCTGAAACAATTCAGGCTTCTTTATCAGGCGTCCTGTACGTGTCTTGTACATTTTGAGTATATAGAGAAATTACTGTTTAAGTACCTTTACTATGTCCGTGTTTAAGACGTGTGTTCTAGATAAGTTTTTTTTACATTTTGGACACTTTTGTCGAATATCCTTCCCCTTGATGATGTACGACATTGAAACACCTTCGTGTACACCCTTAATCGATTCACAGTATGTGGATGTCGTCAGAACTATGAATTGTGTGTTACTCTTTTCAATCTTAACCACGTGTGTTCCTTCAGGGGCTTTCATATTCTGTGTTATGAACACTTCTAGGGGCTCCTTGATACTATTGTATTCAATTGGAGGTTTCTCGACACGCTTCTTAATCTCTGGACAGAACTTGAGTTGTTCCTTCTTGGGATAGAGCTTCTCGGTGATATTTGGTGTCAGTAAATGTCTACGCCCACAAAAGTCTTTACAGAAACCATCCCGGCGACCCCATAGTGTCTCGCAACGACAAAAACATTTCTGAATAATTTCATTTCCACTGATGATAAACCAAACATGATTAGATCCATGTTCACGCTTAAGGTTTTCACAATACTTTGAATTTGTTGAAACTAAGAAAGTTTGTTTATGTTTGAAGAGTTTAGTGATGTAAGAGTTCTGCTGACCTTCCAAGTGTCTTCGAACATACTCCTGTATGAGAAGTTTCGTCTCTTCATCATGGAGTTCATCTTTCGTTTGCTCTTTTGTGAATGTACCCTCCTTCACCACGACCGATGGTGGCTCTACATGCACCGTCTGGGGTACATCTGTTCGAACTGCGGACATCTTAAGAATATCCAAATTCGGTTTTTGATCAATCTGTATGATTGTACTCAGAGGTCCATCGACATATCGAAATACTGGGAGATATGCAACCTGATCAACTTTCCCCTTTTCACAATCTTTACACCCTCGACCACCACAAGCGTCGTGTTTGTCTCGTTTGTATGACCATGGCATTCTGAAACCACTTCCCTTTGTTTTCCGAATGGCACTTCCATAGACAGCTAGATCAATGATTTCATTCCAATCCGTAGAACTGTTTAAGACTGAAAGAGCTAGAAGAATATGATCTCGGAGAGCTAGAGCTGATGCTTGGTCAACTACAAAACTAGGCCAGTTCAAATGAACTCCCGACTTCACAAGATCTCCACTCGGTTTTGGTGGTGCGATTGATATGAGACACTCTTTCCCACCATATCTCTTCACTTTATCACAAATCACTTTGCAAATATTCTTAATCTCACCAATTTCAAGAGGTTTCACATCTTTGTAATCGATGTCCACGAAAAAGTTGTACGTATCGGTCTTCTGTTCAACGACATAAAGGTGTTCACCTCTGTTGACCGCCTCTATATACTTCTCGTAAAATGTATTCAATCTATCAAACGGCACAGACAGACAACCGCCGTCTAGGAGCACGTGTGATGGATTGGGGACTCTTTTCAAAAAGCCGTTTTGGTTACACCAGCTTTTAAACATACATGAAGTACGACTTTATTCTCTAAACCACCTCATCGTTGACACATCTCGATATTCCTGGGTTTGTGAGAGTTGTTTCTTAAAGGTGAGCAGTTCGTAGACTGTCATATCTTTATTCTGTTCTTTCCACTCTGATATCTCCTCTTCACAGAAACCACGGTTCTTTTCAAGAAGTTCTTCAATCTGCATTATAATGTAAGCCTTAGACTTCATTATTTAATAGAGAAGGTTTTTCTATTGTGAGAACTTATACACGCATAGAATTGTGGATTCTTGATTACGTTATCCACGATCAGTTTCCACCTCTTTCGTACATTGAACTCTTCAAGTGTGTCATAGCTCATGAAGTCATTCTCATCGAAGGTTTTCTTTATGGGTTGATTCATCAACTTCTTTAGATTCGTCTTATGCTTTTCCTCGTAAAACTTCTTCACCTGGGACTGTTGCTCACTCGATGAATAATCCACAAAGAATATAAAGACATTATATTCGAGGTCAACTGATGGACTCTCTTTGACTGTAAATTTAAATTCAGTGTATTCACCATTTTTCAGGGAAACCACACCTCTCGTCTCTTCTTCGAGTTCCCTTAGGGCACATCGAAGCGGGTTGAATATCTCCCGGCGGCGACACCCACCTGTGACAAAAATCCAATCCTTAAAACGGCGATCTCTCACTGTGAGGAATTTTGGTTTCCCCGTGGCGAAACTAACCGGTACTGCGATAGCTTTGTACTTTTTCATTGCGCATTCGCAAGTTACTATAAGGGTATAAGTTTATTCCCCTTTCTTTTCTTCGATTTTTTCCAGATTGGGTTCAGTTTCATCTTCCTCACTTTCCTCGAGTGCAGATGTGTTCATGTGCTGAACGAGCTGCTCTGAAAATGTCCTGAACCCATTCATTTCCTCTTTTGTCTTGTTGAGTTCTTTGAATATGAAGATGATTCCAACAAGACATACAGCTGTCGCGATCATCATGATATTCTCGCGGTTCATCTGAATCATTTTATAAGTTACGTTCTAGTTTTCTTTTTAAGTAAGTGCACCCATTTTAGCTTTACCCGGTGTGGGACACTCGTAAGGTGTCTGTGCAAATTGAACGGCTTCGTAATGCGTGTTTTCACAGGACTTTTGTGTTGGTGGCGTGGGCTGACCAACAAACTTTTCGAGTGTCCTGGATTTAGGATCGTACGTCAATACAAAAACGATGGCGAGAAGGAAGACAACCTTCCAAAACATTGTTTACTAATTAGTTAGAATATAAAAGACCACCCATACCATTCTCGATACGGAGCACGTTGTAGTTCACAGCGTAAATATCCTTATCAGAGTTGACCTTGCTGTTGATGATGCGCGCCGAGTCGAGGCGCGAGAAGTTGAGCGAACCTGTGGGCTGGAGCTTACCCGCATCGAGACAGAAAGGGTAGAAGAAGAGCTTGGTGCCAGGGGTGCTGGTACCATGAGAAGTGTGGTAGTAGAGGGGCACGGTGGTAAAGTTGGGATCAGCGAACTTGTAGTCAGCCACATCTGTGCCGTTGATCTGAAGCTTGAGCTTGTTCTGGGGATCATTGATCATTCCGACCGCCGAAGCATCCGCCGCCGCCAGGTACTTGACAGGGTGGTTAAAGTTCATCTCTTGAATCTTGTTACCCGAGGAGATCGCCTTCTGGACCTGAGTCATGATCATGTTCTGGGGCTGGGAAGCAAACACTTCACGCTCCTGGGTGTCGAGGTACGCGTAGTTGGCGTACACCTCCCACTTGCTCGCGGCAGCTTCAGCACCCCACGTGATGCGAAGCTCGACATCGTGGTACTGGAGGGAAATGAGAGGGAGAGCCGACTGCCAGTTCTCACAGAAAGAGAAGCGGAGAGGGTAGAACTTGGCGGTGCTGGTGCCATCGTAGAGGCTGGCGGACACCGACTTGGAGGAGGAGAAGGCCGAGAGAGTAGGGGCGATGAGGGTCGAGTAGGTGGAATCCTGCTCATCAATCACCTGGCCACCGATGAGAAGCTCCACCTTGGAGATCACATCAGTCCAGTTGTTTGTGAAAGAGTTGGCCGAGAGACCATCACCCGCGATGGGCATGAGGTACACATAGTTGAGCATGTCACCCTTGCGCTCGAAGCGGATGGTGGACATACCGTTGTTCGAGACGTTGCCCTGAATGACCTGACGCTCGACAGTTTGGGAGAAGTTCGTGTGACGCTTGTACGTCGACCTGAAAAAGCTGACTTCGGGCTGACCGACGAGATGCACATCCTGAGCACCGACAGCGACGAGTTGGGCGATACCACCAGACATTTTATATTATATGGAGAGTTTATTTTTAAGTGGGAAAGGGAACAATCAACTTCGTTGATTGGGACGAAGTCTGAAAGACTTTCCCCGCTTAGATACGGGGCAATCGACATCGTCGATTGGAACTTTTTACAAAACGGGACACAATTTGTAAGAAGATGGGGACTGGTCAGTAAGACCTGGAACTTAGACCACATTTGATGTTTCCGGTTCGGTATTTGTTAACACGTCTTCATAGTTTGTATACCATTCAGTTTTGAGTTTGGTGTATAATGCGTTATAAATCTCTGAATATGGTGGTAACTCGCCCTCAAAAAACGCTACTTCACCTATTTTTCTAATGGGTCTGAACCCCTGCCGTCTCGCATTTTCACTTGGCCATACACCGAATTCACATTCTATGTGATACTTATCATTTCGTCCCTTGCGTATATGAATATGTCCGTTAAGTACACTCGCGTAACAATTTGAAAGTTCGACACCGTCTTTGGTCGTTTGTATATCCTTGATGAGAATACCCATTTTACTATTAACTAATATATTTTTCTTTAATTTAATTTACATTTGGGTTAAGTATCGTGTATCTGATGACGATGAATCGTGTTTGTCCCCAACCATTGTAGTATTGTAGATATCCATTGTTTATCCGGAAGTCGGATACATAACTAGATTCATTGAAAATCTGTGTAATGTAAGACCCTGTATCTGAATGCGTAATCGTGGTTGCAGTCGCTCCATACGTCACCCCCTGGTCATCACTGGTCCATACAGTGGTCGCTGCGACGAATTTGGCCTGTTGTAAATTTATCACATTGGTCCAAGTTTGACCAGCTCTATTCTGGCCAATGACATCAGTGTATATACCTGTACTCGCCTTACAAGTTCCAGATATGTCAAGTTCGTGAGCCGGACTATCCATCCCGATACCGACGTTGCCATTACTTTTTATAGCTATATTAGGGGTATTTGAAGCAGCCGTATTATGACCAGCACTAAGATACAAACTACCGCAATTACCTGCCCCACCCCCCGCGGAAATAAACGAACCAGGTTGATACCATATACGAGCACCCACCGAGACGCCATACGTGCTATTGTTTTTATTCCAGTTTATACCATTCCCCCCTAGCGCACCATTATACCATGTACTTAAATCCGTCATCCACGCGATACCGTTATCTAGGCGTTGCGTTGGTTCTAATTGATTACCCGTTGGTGTTTCATATTCTCGTCTGAACGTTAAACCCGCTTCTGGTGTACCAAAATTTCCGACAGTTCCTAAGACAAGCTTACCCCCATCTTTGATATTCGCTGTCACGCCCCTATACGGAACCCAATATACAGCAACTATACGTATCTGAGCACCGTTAACGGGTTTCATGTGGATAGCGTTAACCCTTCTTCCTCTCAAAGTACCAGTTTCTAGAAGTGGTATAGTAAATTCTGAATTACCAAGTGAACTATTGGACAAATAAGTGGATGGTTGATGGTTTGGACCATTACAATAAAAGTAAACAAGTCCACTAGCACTTGATTGAGCATTATCGTATACGATGGTACATTGTGCCTCCTGATCTTTGTACGGATTTACGAAATAATACGCTGGACTGGTTGGTGGATTATTCGTTGAATATTGAGTATATGGAAGTGTAACTGTTGTGCTATTTGGGTCACCTTTATAGATTATAGGGTCGCTATCATCCCCTACAAGACCAGTATAACCCGTCGTATTATATATTCTAGCACCCATTGTCAGATCTGAATTTGGGTTTAAATCATTTAAACCTATTCGCCCTCCACGCGGGTTGAGACAGAGAGTATACACGTTAGACCCCTGGAAGCTAGTTTCCGAGTGAAAATCAATCGCACTCGGAGTTCTATTCTGGACACTTTTATAAACCTGAATCATTGATCCATTAGTAGCACTCAGACTGTCATTAGTTATCACTGTCTTAACATCAGACGAATGGTGTGTAATCCCCGTAAAGTCCGTCGGGTTCGGGACATATGTATGTATCTTCCCATCTGGAGTCGTCGTCCCAATCCCCACATTCCCGTCGGCGGCGATACGCATACGTTCATTACTGAACCCCCCGAAGGTGATGGGTCCATTGGTCGTCCCGTCCGTACCCGACTGGATACTGAAGACCCCCGCATTTGAGGTGAGCCTGGTGAAGGATTTCGAATTCTCAACACTCAGGTTCGACACGAGTTCCAGCCTGGCCTCGTTTCCACCGTTACTGGGGTCCCCATAGACCTCGAGGGTTGGAGCCCCACTTGACCGGACCGCGTCGTTCCCTGTGACCAGATTCGTGAGCACCGCGATTGCGTTCGACCGGAGGGTCGCATTCTCGATATCGAGCGTACCGGCACTGGCCCCGATGGGCATTGTCACTATAG
>Ga0208428_1000384_pt1 | contig 21219 bp, 28 predicted proteins | sample DEB08_DNA_11_FD_184535 | JGI IMG/M metagenome (GOLD analysis project Ga0208428, IMG submission 184535) | Aqueous microbial communities from the Delaware River and Bay under freshwater to marine salinity gradient to study organic matter... | ecosystem: Environmental > Aquatic > Marine > Coastal ... | reverse complement strand
GGCTTCTACATTGTCTTTTCTATGCACCTGTTTCATTAATGCTTGAAAAGAACTAGATACCATTTCACCATCTAGCACCATAGATTCCTCAAATTTACTTGCAAGTGTATCTACGATTTCTTTTTCAATATGTCCAAAGTTAATAAACTGCTTACCATTTCTTGAATACATGGTAACTGAATCTGACTCAACGTCATATATGGCAAGTACCCTTACACCATCTAATTTGTAGTCTAATAGTTTTTCGCCAACCAATTTCTTTTCATGATTAGCACTGTCATGTGCCAACATACATTTAAACACAGGTATAGTGTAATCTTTGTTCACTTTCTTAACAACACTATTAATTGTTTTTTCACTAACACCACAACGTAGGTCTTTAATAAGAATACGTCTATACCAATCATTCCATTCATTTTTAGTAGATATATTCATATGGAACTCAATCAAATCTCTTGCTGTATGCCCTGTGGCACTTCTATTACTGAGTTTGGTTGTTAGTTCTTTGAATTGTTCCCAACTACAACCAGGACCATCTTTTTTTGCCTGTGGCACTTGCTTAACACCAAACGAAACAAGTGGGTCAAGAGCAAGACGACACCCTTCAAAGAAAAGATCGTTGTTGGCTTCTGCTTCACGTTTGATTACATCTTCCTTAAACAATCTTGAATTGTTTGATTCTAGTTCTTGTATTATATTGTACATAGTTTTTCTGCTACCTCTCTGCTGTGTTTACATTTACCGTGATGTGCGAAACCAATACACGAACATACAAATCCATGTTGTGTCATTTCTACTTCATAATTCTTGCCTGTTGACCCTTTAACTGGCCATTCAACTCCTACAAAAGGATGATCGTTAAAATCGATCTCTTGTGGTGTGTAATATCTTGGTTTATATTTTTTGTTCATTTCTAAGTGGTGTCATAAATTTTGGACAGCCATCGTCCGTACAATATTCTTCATTTATCTTGCAAGATGCTTCTGCGTGAAATTCTATTCCAGGTAACGAAACTGATATAGTATTAAACTTATCTTGTTCTATTACGCACTCCTCGTATGTGTCGTGTGACGTGCTAAAAGAAAATTCTTTTGGTTCCATCGTGTCAGTTGGAATAATTGTAAACCAAATTGTTAACAGCCATTCGCTCATTATTTTACACTCCGTTTATTGTTTTCAATGTTGTTTACAAATACTCTTACAAGTCTAGAAACATCAACTTCTTGTTTTTGTAATGTTTTAGGATTTGTAAATTGTACCTTACACTCGTTAACCTTCAACACCGCTTTGTTTTCGTCGATAACAACTGCGTCATCTGTGTGCTTTCTCCAATCATGTGATGAATATTCAGCCATTTATTTTACCTCACTTTCAATACTTTGATTCTGTTAATAATTGTTTCTTTACCACCATTGTATTTGTTTACTTGATGATCTTTGACATACGCACTAATTTGCAAGTTGGCGCCTTCAACAATTCCATCGTCTTCAGGATTACTAGGTGTAAAATGTTTGAGTATGTTGTCACCTTGCATAAAACTAACAATATATAAACCTTTGTGTGGTAAAGGTTTTACCATTTCAACTACTATATCAAATATGTTTCTTTTCTTAACATTACCTGTAAATGAACTTTTTGAAGCCATTGCTTCTTCTTTTGATTTTCTTGCTTCTTTGTCTAGTGTAGTTTTGTAGGTGTGTGGAAGTGATGCAATAATACCAATATCTCTTGCTTTCACATTGTCCTGTGCAACACAAGAAAGAACTGCTTCTTGGAAACTGTTTTGTGTGTCTCCAAGTTTAAACAACAACAAACCTTGATAATGTTCAACTATCTCATCAGCAAATGACAAATCTTTTTTAGCATACTTTGGTGTTGCTTTCGCTAGTTCTTCAAGAACTAGTGTTTTGTTAGATTTTCTTTCACCATAGTCTGCTTCTGTAGTTTTAACATAACCTTTTTTACGATAGATCGAATTAGCCACTGCAAGAGCTGTTTTTGTGTTATATACTGGTTCTTTTTTCATTGTCTGTGCCTCTCTGTTATTCATATTATTAATATAACACAGAATAGAGTTCTGTCAACCAGAAAGATGGATAAAAAAATGTAGTGAAATCAATGCTTTAGTGATGTTTAAGGGACTAAATCTGCCTTTTTCTGCTATGTTTATTTACGATTTTAGCGAAAAATATTAACTATTGCTTTAACATGGATTTTGTAAGTGAATGTAGGGTATTATGATTTTCCATATATGGCGAAAAATAATCAAGTTTTCCTACTAGACCTTGATCGTTTATGTTATAAGAATTTGCTATCCAACCATTTACTTGATCCTGTTCTTCTTGTTCAGGGTGATAGTAATATCTATTAGATCTCACTTGATCTCCAATGTCTGTGAAATTATCCATACATTCTGCAAAGAATTTATCATTTGCGAAAGATTCTTGTATTTGATCTAATTGGGTGAGATTTATCATAAAACACTGCCTTGCCAACTCTTTTCCATTGTTTGACCATCCAGCGATAGGCGTGTTTAGATCTAAATTATTAATATAATCAATGATAGAAGTATTCTTCCAAACATAGCCACCAAACATAATCAAAACTTTCTCAAATCCTTGCTGTTTAAGTTGCTGTAAAAACTTTAGATCTTGTTTGAAAGGCTTCTGTGTGACAGCAATATTGTCAAATCCCAAACTAGACAAATTTTGCAATGTCATGTGCATCATCCAATCTGTCTGTTTCGTGTAAACTTGCATGTCTTTGTTCCAAACCGTGTAACAAATTTTACTATTTGGATTGTAGTTGTAGATCGTTTTGGTTTTTTCGTATTCCAGTTCTACAGTTAATCTTATGAGCAAAGAATTCCTTTCGACACCCAACGTTGGTTTGTGCCAAGAATTGTTATTCGATGCCATTATATAACCACTGTTAGGAATAAAATCTTTCTTGAATAAACAATTGTTCTTTTTTACGAACTGTGTTCCGTAATCTTTCAAACCATTATCATCCGGAAGATAAATCTGGAGTGTGATCGTTGACAAACTATTTTTTTGATCTGAGTGTGCTTTGTCAATTTGATGCGGATATTCTGTGTGAAATGTAATACTAATTTTACTGTTATCTAATAAAATGTCTTTATTCGTAATAAAATTAAACTTATCAAGTAGTTGTGATTTAAAATTATCAGAATTTACAAAATTCCATAGGTCATTATAAAATTTGTCTTGTTTTTTTATTTCTTCAAATGTTATTATTGACGGTTCTGTTCCATCTGGTGGAAATTCGTTATTGATATATTTTTTCTTAAATGATTCAATGTCATTGACTAATTTGCTATAATGTTCGTCTGTAAAAAAATTAGAAAGATCACAAACATCAGCATGATCTTTTAAGGAGTTAATCCTTTTAGAATTTTTAATATTTTTAACTATATAATCAAACATAATAATTTGGCGTTCCCTAGGGGAGTCGAACCCCTCTTTCGAGGATGAAAACCACGTGTCCTAACCGATAGACGAAGGGAACATAACCATTATTTAGATCGATATTTTACATCCATCTTTGCTTGGCTGTATGCATAATATATTATTCCTACTAAGAATATAAATCCCATAGCAACAATATGCCCCCATGCATCATTCTGCATTTGGCCGCCTACAAAATTACCAATTTGTATTCCTGCCCAAGCAAAACCAAATATTGCGAATACGAATAGTAATGCCTGACCAAAATGTTTTAAAAAATATTTTAACATAGTAACCTCTCTGTTAAATTGTTAATATGTCACTATAATAACATGATACTAGATATTGTCAAGTGTTTCTTTTAGCAAAGGTGCAACTTTTTCTAGTGATTGATCGCGTGACTTATCTAGTTCTGTTGTATATTCAATAAACTTGTTTGTGTGTTTTGTCCAGTCTTCCGCCATCATGTAATTAATAAGCCCTTGTACCTTGTCTTGTTTTATCCAAGGTTGTAGTCTTTTTGCCGCTTCTTCTTTTAAATTTTGTGGTAGCACACGAACATTTAAATAATCAGGATGGTCAAGTATGTTCAAATACGGAAAATATCCAAACTGCATTGTGTATTCAAATAACTCATTTAAATCCAATACATTGTATATTTGCACTGTCGAATGTACTTGTACTCTCATTTTACCTTGCTTTTCCATTTCAGCAAATGCTGACAGGTTTTTGTTTACTGATTTCCAGTTAGTTGGATATCTAATATATCTATTGAGTTGATCGTAACCATCAATAGATGCATTTATTTTAATTTTCTTAAAGTGTTTCCAATATTCAATCATCTTAGGTGGAATATTAGTTAAGTTAGTATTATATTTTAATATAATATTTTTTGCTTTATCTAATTTAATACACTTATCAAATAATTTATATTGCTCCAATGCCAACGTTGGTTCCCCACCTGTTAAGTATATTTCTTCTACTGTATCAATAATTGGCATCAAGTTTTCCCATGTCTTTTCATTTGTTGGCCAATTCATGTGTGTTAATCTATCACGTTCTTCTTGTGGTATGTCTGTTCCATCGTATGACGTTTTTGTGTTCCATTCTTCAACCCACTGATTTGATGCCCAAGGATTGCACATTCTACATTTTAGATTACATAAATTACCTAGTCGTAGATCAACATACACACCTTTTACTGGTGCTGATCCATCTTCTTTGGTACTTGCTATTGCTTCTTGAATATGGTCTTTGTATGATTCATTAAATCCTTGGCGTGCTGATTTTATACCTGTTGCTTCTTCTCTCCAACATCTAACACACATCTTTGGTTTTTTACCATTTAATAAATCTTTACGTAAATCTTTATATACGTTTGTATTCCAAACTTGATCAGGTGAGTTTTTATAAATTTTATATGGAGCACCAGATTCATCTGTGATAAAATTTTCACCAGGGGTTGAATTACAACATACACGATAGTTCCCGCTTGAATTTGTAGCAACGTGCATCCACGGTAATATACAAAATGTATCAGACTGTTTCATATGTTCTTTCAAATAATTCTTTTAGTTGTGGTACTGTTTTTTTAATGTCTGTGTTCCTTATGCTATCTAGATCTCTTGTAAATTGCACAAACTCTTTACAGTACTTTTGTTGTTCTTGTTTACTATAATAGTTATCATTTTCTAATCCGTCAATGATATTTTTGAATCCAATGTTGCCTTGTGCTGGTTGATCATCATATTTCCACCAATCACCCAATGGCAAATTTTCATCAATTAACAGTTGTTTGGCTTGTTGTTTTACTGTGCTAGGCAATGCATGGAAACTTAGATACCTTGGATTAACCACAACATTTTTAAAATATATTTCGTTGTTGGTTTTGCGTATACTCAAATACCATTTCCATATGTTGGCGATATCAAATATGTTATAGGCCTGCACCGTCACTGTGTATATAATCATAGTGTTTGGCAAATCATTAAACATACTAATATTTTCTTCTAACTGCTCAATAGTAAAATTATCACCACCTCTGATGTATTGATATAAATCACCTGTACCTTCTATGCTTATATGCAATTTAACCATTTTAAAATGTTTAGCAATATTGCTTAATCTATCATTGTAAATTGTTCCGTTAGTGTTAATATCCAGTATAACATTTTTAGCAATATCCCATTTGATAAACTGTTCCATTATCTGATAATTTTGTTCTTCCATCAAAGGCTCGCCGCCTGTTAATTTTAAAAATTGTAGATTAACAAAATGTTCTTTTTTATCCAGTACATTTTTAATAACATCAAATTCTAATTTTTGATATTCGCCTGTTTCTCTACCAGGCATCCAACTAGGTGAAATGTTCTGCAGTTGTGTTTCATCTTTTATCCAACTGCTGGAAATTAGTCCAGAACACATTCTACATTTTAGATTGCATTTGTTAGACGGATTAATTTCTAAATACCAAATATCAGGCTGTGCGTCTACGTTATATGTTGCTTGTTTGATTTGTTCTGGTTGGAAATTGCTGTAAAAATATTGTCTTCTAGAACTATTAGTGGTTTGTTCTTTTTTGTTGCATTTTCTACAGATAGGATTATCAAAACTACTATCAGCCCAACTCTGTCTTAGACCAATTGCAGTATCATTGTTCCACATTTTTTCAAGTGTGCTTTCATACAAATTTCCGTATGGTTTAGTTGCTACTGCATCACTGTAAACATTACCTGCCCAGTCAATGGTAAGGCTGTGCCAAGGTGCTAGACATTTTTTGTCTAGTGTTTTGTGCCATTCCCAATCTCTTTCAAAGTAATTGTTGTCTATCATTTGAAATAATCTTCTTGTTTGCCTTTGCGTCTTACATCTGATGTTAGGCAATGCACTCCGCCATCCCAAAAGTATTGGTGTCTGAACTTCCAATATATTGGTGTAACACCATGCTTTTCTAGTTGTGCAAATACGTCTTTGTCTGCACCAGTACAGATAACTTTATCTTCTGATATGCTTAACACATTTACATCAAACACAGTTTCATCTACATATCCAATCCAATGTGATAACCAACGTTCAATGTAATCTTTGTAAAATCTTTGCTTACGTGTTGTTTTAAAATCTTCTGGAAACTTTGTACCAGATTTGGCAACAATACAATCCCATGACTTTAGTTTTTCTGGTAACCATTCTGGTTTCCATGTCATTAGCAATCCTGGTTTAAGCAGTGCAATCTTGCCATCAACATGCCCGCCCACAGGAACTTCATTGAATGTAAATTCAGGCAACTGCTGTTTGTACCAATGCAATCCTTGTTCTGTGCCTTTGCCTTTTTCTGGATCTTTTTGATTTGATTGTGAATGAAATATATCTTTTCCACATTTGATCAAGTTTGCAGAATGAAACAGTACTTCTCCATTACGATAATAATCATGATATGTTTTTTGGTTTAACTGTGGCTGTGGCATGGATAACCATTCTGCACCATATGTATAATATTCTTTTAGTATGTCTCTCGAACACAGTGTTTCTAAATATCTTGATGTGTCTTTTGTATATGCTTCTATCATTTTGTTACCAAAGAATCCAATTAAATCTCTTGGCTGTAAAGGTTGATTAATATATTCAATTTCAAACTCACCTACTGTGTATTTTTGTAAAGGATTGTGCAACGGTTTTGGTCTTTGTACGATTACACTTTCTTTTTTTAATATATCAACAAGTACTTCTAGATCTTCTGCTGTCTCTGTTAACACTCTCTTTAACAAATCTTTTGCTTCTTGATTAAATCTATCACTTGAATCAAAAGTATCTGGATCATAAGGTGTACCTACAATAACTTCTTCCAAAGGTTGAAACTCTGTATAAGAACTTACCAAAGGTTTATCACTGAAAAATTCACCATAATTATTAACCATTATTTTTCAAACTCCTTGCTATCGTAATCGCTGTCGCGATATCTCCTTTTGACAATAGAATCATAATATTTTTTATTCCAATTATCGTAATACTTTGTGTTCTTGTGCAACCATTCAGATTTCTTATTTAGATCATCTAATGTTTGTATTTGTATGATCGCTAGTCCTTTGTTACCAGAATTTAATCCAGCAACTGGTTCAGTATCGGCACCTGCTGACTTTTGCTTATCTTTAGATTTGTAGGATGTGTAAATGTACAAATTATTTTTTACTGCATTAGATTGATTTTTTTGCTCCCATTCTTCTAACTGTTCTAGTGTATAATCATTTGGATCACCTATACACAATACAAGTTTTTTATCTACTGGATAACTTTTTATTACTTCATTTGCTTTGTTAAACATATCTTGCTTAACCCAATGCACTGCTATTTCATCTTTGGCAAAACCAGCACCAGCGAAAGGGCAGATCGCCATACCGTTTAATTCTTCACGACCTTTGGTAACATGATCTTTCATATCATGCCACTTACGTTCTAATTTAGATTGTTCCGCCATCTGCAAGTTCTCTTTCAAGTTTTTCATCAATACTTTCACTTGCTTCTGCTTTTACTTGATTGTCTTTTGTTTCATCTAACAAGTCAGCCATTTCAGGAAACGTTTCAGCAAAGTTAGTATCTCTTTGTTTATCAAATTTTGTTATGTACTCTCTAAACTGTGGCATACGCTGTGACCAATCTTCACTCATCATAAATTTAACCATGCCTTGTAATCTCTTAATACCATAATCTGCTTTCATAAATTCTTCTTTTGATGGTGCACCTGACAACTGCCAATTTTCTTCTAACCATGGATAGAATTCTTCATACTTTTGTTTTACTTGATCTTTAAACCATTGTGGTAAAACTTTTACATTTAGGTGTCCTGGCCAATATACAAAGTGATAGTTAATCATACCTGCACCAAACGGCCATATGTTTATCTTTTTAAAATTTTGTGCTAATTTCCATTTTATAAAATCTGGAATATAATGAATATTAAGAGCCTGTACCGCACATGCTACAGTGACTTCGACTTTGTCTTCTGTGTTGTCCAACAAGTGAAACTGCTTAACTGTGTGATCCCATTTTGAAGGATAACGTATATAATCATTCATTTCTCCTATTGAATCTACACTGTAATGAAAACGTACTCTTTTAAAATGACTCCAAATGTCAAACAATCTCTGTGGCATTTCTAATCCATTTGAATTGTAACGCAATTCTATTTTGTGTGCATATCCACGTTTGATAACTTCTTCTAATAGTGTGTAGTGTTCTTCAATAATAGTTGACTCACCACCTGCAAAATATAGTTGATACATGTGAGGTATTTGTTCATACAATTGATCCCAAAACTTTGGATTATCTTTGTGCCAATTATAATTTGCACCATGCATTTTACCTTTGTTATCCCAACCCATAGTTTGTTTTAGATCTTGATTTTCGATAGTAGGATAAACATCTAACCAATCTTTTACCCATAATGAACTATCATGTGGTGAACACATAATACATTTTAAATTACATTTAGATCCCATACGCAAATCTAAATATCTAATCTTAGGTGGTATAGATCCATCTTCTTTTGTGTCTTCGATAATTTCATCAATTGAATATCTATTTAACCAGTAATCAGTTTCCCATTGGCGTTTACTTAAATGTCCGGCCGCTTCTTCTTTATAACATTTTAAACACGATGCTGGCATTTCGCCATTAAGCATCTGCTTACGAACATTCTTCATATAGTCGTTGTTCCAAGCAGTCATTAAATCTGAATTATTTAAATTTGCAGGTACTCCGCTTTCTGTTTTTAGTACACCAACTTGTCCACCGTGTTTTTTATCATTGGTAGCACCTACTGAACTTGCGTTAGCAGTACAGCATACTCGCATATTACCGTCTGGTCTTGTTGACAAATGCATCCAAGGTAAAGCACAGAAAGTTTTTGATGGTAGTTTTTTATTATTCATTTTATGTATTTACCTTTTCAAATTGACTGCCAAACGGATCAAACTCTGTTCCACATTTCACGGCACACACTTTTAATTTTCCATCTGCATCTGTGCAAGATGTTTTTGACCAACTGTCCATTATGTTTTTAAAAAAGTCACCTTGCATGACCTTTTCAAATCCGTGATTTAAAACTGATAGTGAATCTAATCCTCCTACATCTTCAATAAATCTCCATATCTGATTTTGTCCTGGCTTTTCCCACCATTTGTATATTTGTCCTGCTGTCCAACAACAAGGAAACAAATGTCCAGACGCACTAACATAAATGTTGTTGTCTTTTAATACCTTACAATTTATTTTTGCTTGGTCATAGTAGTTGTTCATAGAACCATATTTTTCTATCAACGTTGATTCTTTTTTAAGTGCAGGATTTAAATATTTTTCATCTGGCTTTGTAAGTTTTTGTGTTTCTTCACCCTTACGGTTCACACCTTGATGTTCATCTTTACCTTTGGCTTTAGTATTACTAAAAAATCTACCTGTTTTTTTACTCATAAATTTTTCAAAACCCATGCGTTTAGATAGTGCTTCTGCTTGTTCTACTTGATGTTCATTGTGTCCAAATATCAAATAATCCCAACGAGCTCTACCACCAGCACCTATAAATGCTTCAGCAGAGTCCATGCATATATCCCAATTAACATTTTGCCTATACAAGTGATTAGTATCTTTTAATCCATCTAGACTAAAAATAACATGACCTTTTTGTCCAATTGTTTTAGCAAGTTCACGCCACCATTCTGGTTTTTTAGCACCAGCATTTGTGTTCATGCTTAACCATATGTTTGGATTTTCACTGCGTAGATACTGCATAACTTCTAGCGATTCTTGTGCAATCACAGGATCACCCAAATTACCACACATAAACAAACTGTCTAGTTGTTTTACAAACTTAGGTTGAAATATATGTTTACAGTCTTCTAAAGATAATTCATTTAATTCTATGTTAGGATTTATTTCGCCACCGTTGATATTACGATCACATTGTAAACAAGCGGCTTGGCACTTGGCTGTAATTTCTAAATGAACTGTTCTAATATCAGGATACGCATACATTTTATTTTATTCCTATCAACATATATCTTGTATACTTACCAAGTATTAGATCGCCACCATACAAATATGTTGTCATAGGAGCAATTGATTTAAAATGATCTACATCATCCACACAGTTGATATGTTCTGGCAATTCTTTATAATCGTTTGATTGTAGGATACACAACTTACCTTTTGGAATACTCGCCCACCAATCATTCCAATTTTCTATGTGTTCACAACTTGTGTTAATAATTGTGTTTGGAACATCAAATAATTCTCTTTCTGTTCCATTTGATCGTAGCGTTTTATATGCGTATTCATTAAAATTAATTTTATGTATATCTTGTGTTGTTGCTTTAAATTTCCATTCGTCCATTACCCATGGTTTATTGATTGATTCTGCAATACGCCAACAACTTTGGTCAACATCAAAACTTCTTATTTTATCTAAATGAACTTTTTCTGATTCAAAAAGCATAGTTGCTAATGTTCCGTACCAACCTGCACATAAAAATACTGTTCCTAAATGCATGCCAACTTTTTCAACTTCTGAAACTAGCCATTTTTTACTGTGTAATTGTCCTCTGGCATAAGCATCTTTTACATTTATATCAGGAAAGTTTTTTATTGTTTTAGGTAATGTGGTTAATACTTCACTATTAACAAATAGTTTTAATACATCAAAACTTTCACCTTTGTTAATAATTGATTTTCTAAGAAGTTCAAAATTAGAATTAGTTTCAATTGATTCTAATACTCTAAAAATTGCATGGACATTTTTTTCTAATACTGCTTTTCTAAATTCATCAAAAATTTCTTGCGAACCAGTTATTTTACCTGCCAATCTAAAAATGCTTGACAAATCTTCATCAATGATCGCACGTCTTAGATCTTTTAATTCGTCTACGTTGTCATACAATAATTCAAATCTATCTAATAGTTCGTGCGTCTCTAGATGAGATTTGGATTTTGTTGAACTGTTGTTCGAGCCATCCAAAATCATTTATCTTACTCAATGCCTCCATATTATTTTTGTTTGCTTCACCATATTCCCTGCCAGCAATAGCACCAGCGATTGCATATTCGCCAAATCCTCTGTCACTACCTACTGAACACCATATATCTAAACGTTGTTCTGTTTCTGCATCTTTTTGTTTGTCAATTACCTTTGCCGCTAATTTTGTGCATTCTCTAAATGCTGATTTAAATGTATTGAAAGGATCTGTGTTAAATGCAGTAACATTACTGATCGTTGGCATTGCCTTAAATGCACCTTTTTCGCCTGGCTTGTTTGATACTGATGTTGTAAAATCTATACGCCATTCATTTGCAGATCTACATGTTTCTGTGGGAAATAATTTAACGCCGCCATAACCATATACTAAATCGTTGATTGGGTTTTTGCAACGCCACACATAGGTACAATGTTCATCCCATTTGCTTGGTTTAAAACTAAAATCAAAATCTGGTTCTAGTATAGCATCTGCATCTACCACATAAAAACTTTTTGTATAGGCCAATTCTGCACAACGTTTGTGTGCATTAAAAATTCCTTTTATACCTTTTACTCTACGTGCATACGGAAAACGTTCCACTAGCGATTGCCAAGTTTTATCAGCATAAGGCTCTTGATAGCTCAAATGAAATATATCTAACATGTTTATATTATACTTGTTTTAATCAAAATAATCAAGAGGAAATGAGTAAAAACCTAATGTTTCTATGTCTGGATATTTTAGTTTTGCTAAAACGTATTGTTTATCAGTTACAAACACAAGATCATCTGAATGATTAGGAAGTTCTACTCTTGCAAAAGATTTATCTTCTACAAACTTTGAATGTTTATCATCGTCAAAATATCCAATTTGTCTGTACACTATCTATTTTCAACAATTTTATCAATTAGGCCAAAATCTAATGCTTGTTGTGGCGTCATAAAATTATCACGTTCCATAGCATCTTCAACTGTTTTAAGATCTTTGCCACAATGTTTTACATACAATTCATTTAATCTTTTCTTTGTATCTAAAATATCTTTTGCATGTATTTCAATATCAGTTGCTTGACCACTAAATCCTGCTGAAGGTTGGTGTATCATTATTTTTGAGTGTGGTAAACTAATTCTTTTATCTTTGGCTCCAGCCATTAATAACAATGATCCTGCACTCGCTGATAAACCAATACTCACTGTTGAGATATCTGGTTTGATATATTGCATAGTGTCATACATTGCCAAGCCTGCTGTTACACTACCCCCTGGCGAATTAATGTACATATAGATATCCTTGTCTTTAGATTCAGATTCTAAAAACAACAACTGGGCACAAACTAAACTTGACACTGTGTCATTTATTGGACCAGTTATAAAGATAATTCTTTCTTTTAATAAACGTGAAAAAATATCATAACTTCTTTCACCTCTTGACGATTGTTCAACAACCATTGGTACTAGATTCATATTCATCTCCTTAGACATTAAATTCAACTCCTTGTGCCAATGGCAAGTCTGTTGAGTAGTTTACAGTTACCGTGCTTCTACGCATGTATTGTTTCCATGCGTCTGAACCACTTTCTCTACCTCCGCCAGTGTGTTTTTCACCACCAAAGGCTCCGCCAATTTCAGCCCCACTAGGACCAATATTAACATTTACAATCCCACAATCTGATCCATTCGCTCCAATAAACAATTCTGCTTCTTGTAAATCTTTTGTAAAGATACAACTGCTTAGACCTTGTGGTACATTATTATTGATTGCTATTGCTTCTGCTAGTTCATCATATGGTATGATGTACAGCAAAGGTGCAAATGTTTCTGTTTTTGTAATTTCTTCTGCTTTAGTTAATTCAACTATTGCTGGTGTTACATAAACACCATCACGTTCTAATCTTACGCCACCAGTCACTGTGCCAATACCTTGTTGTTCACACTGTGCAATTGTTTCTTTCATATTTTCATATGCTTGTTCACTTACAAGTGGACCAACCAATACATTTGGATCTAAAGGATCACCAACTGTGATTTTTGCATAATATTTTTTAAGCATTTTTACCAGTTGCTCGTGTATTGATCTATGCACAATAACTCTACGCAAGGTCGTACATCTTTGCCCTGCTGTGCCTACAGCACTAAACAGTATGGCTCTGATCGCTAATTTCATATCTGCATTTGGGGTAACTATCATTGCATTATTACCACCAAGTTCCATTAACACTCTGCCAAATCTTTCAGTAACTCTTTTGCCTAGTGCTTGTCCCATTGCTGTTGATCCTGTTAAACTCACAAGATTAATATGATTATCATCTGCCAACCATTCTGCAGATTCATTTGCACCAATAACAAGTTCTAAAATGTTTTGTGCTTGTGGTATACCAGAACGTTCAACTGCTTTTTTAAATATTGCTTCACAGGCAAATGATACCAAAGGTGTTTTAGGTGACGGTTTCCAAAGTGTTGCGTTACCACACACAGTTGCAATTGCAAAATTCCAACTCCATACTGCTACAGGAAAGTTAAATGCTGAAACAACACCAACCACTCCTAATGGGTTCCACATCTCTTGCATACGGTGACCAGGTCTTTCACTGGGCATTGTTAATCCGTATAACTGTCTTGATAGACCAACTGCGAAATCACAGATGTCAATCATTTCTTGAACTTCACCTAATCCTTCTTGGAATATTTTACCATTCTCAATAGTAACCAATCTACCAAGTTCGTTTTTGTACTTACGAAGTTCTTCACCAAACAGTCTGATCAGTTCACCTCTTTGTGGTGCTGGTACAGTTCGCCATTCTATTTGTGCTTGTTTTAAATTAAGTACCTTTGCTTCATATTCTTGTCTTGTAGAATATTTTACAGTAGCAATTTCACTAGCGTCAACAGGTGACCCTACAGAATTACCATTTGGTACTGTGTATAAATTTTTGTCTACGCCAATAGCATCAAGTATCTGTTGTACATTCATAAATTAATTTTTAAAATATTTTTCTAATACTTCTAATTGATCATGATACTCAGCAATAATTTTTAGTTCTTTTTCTACTGCTTCTAAAATATCTGGATGCTCACCAACACCTGCTGAGTTTTTTAGATATACTTCAACATTCATCGCGTGTTTGGCTATATGACCTTTTGCGTGTTCTTCAATCGCTTTAATCATATTATCTCTATTATATTGTTCTGCCATGTTTTTCTCCTAGGTTATGTTTTTATTATACACTATTTATTTTTAAAGTCAACTATATTCCTAATGCCAGTCTGGCCTCTTCGCTCATCATGTCCTGTGTGAAAGGTGGATCAAATGTAGTTTCAATAAAACAGGAATCAACACCTTCTACTCCCATGGCCGCATTTTTAATGTCTGCTACAATCTGATCAGCCGCTGGACAAAATGCTGATGTTAGTGTATGAGTAATAGATGCTTTTGGTAATTCAGACAAATCAATATTATATATCAAACCAAGATCATAAATGTTTATTGAAATTTCTGGGTCATATACTTGCTTTAAATTTTCAACTATTTTTTCTTTTATGTGGTCTGTCATACTGCCTCTACTGTATGTACTTCTGGTATGTAGTGTCGCAACATATTTTCAATACCCATTTTAAGAGTTGCTGTAGAACTTGGACAGCCTGAACAAGCACCATACATTTCTAAATATACTGTGCCGTTTTCAAAACTATGGAATATGATATCTCCACCATCTTGTGCCACTGCTGGTCTCACACGTTCATCAAGTAGTTGAACTATTCTTTTTGTTACTTTTGTTTCACCTGAATCTGCATTAATTGTTTCACAGGCAGGTTTTGTTTCTTCAATCACAAATGATTTATCAGCATAACTTTGTATTTCTTGTATGATTGATGATTTTATATCTTCCCATTCTACTGTATCATCTTTACCTACAGTAATAAAATCAGATCCAAAAAATACATCCTGTATACCATTTAGTTTAAAAAGATCATATGCCAAGGGAGAGTCTTCATTTGGATTTCCTTGTGGATCTTTTTTGTAAAAGAGAGGGGCTTTACTTCCCCTCACTTCTCTATTTGGTAAAAATTTTAATGCATTTGGATTTGGTGTTGGTTCTGTTTGTATCATTAGTGACTCCCTTCCATTAGTTCTAGCAATTCATGTACTCCGTTGTAAGCAAAATACACTGCCAAAGCACCTAATAACCATTTGCTGATAGTAAAGAATGTACCAACATTGATTCGTGCTATGCCTTTTTTCATTAAAATATAAATTATGCCTAGTGCAACTACACCTGCTACACCACCAAACCAAATGCTGTACGTTTCTGCAATTGGTGACGCAAACAAGCCTGCGTAAAATAACACAATCTCAAAACCTTCTCTCAGTATTGCAAAGAACACTGCCAGTGATAGTGTGATTGCTGTGCCTGTGGTTATTGCTGTTTTAATTGCACCTTCCACATGTTGTTTTGCTGTGTGACACCAAAATGCCACGTAGGCCAAAACACCTGCCGCAATCAACATAGTTACACCTTCAAATAATTCTTCGTGTGCATGTGTGAGTGATGTTATAAATGTGAATGCTATGGCTATAACTATTGAAGCAAGTACCCCATACCCTATACCTTGCCAAACATATTTTTTCTTATCTTGTGCGTTGAGTTTTTCCAAATAGGTAAAAATCAACATGGCAATCAACATTGCCTCAAATCCTTCTCTTAATATGATAAAGAAAGATCCCATAAATGGTGCTATACTCATATAAACTCCTTTCAAGATGCTTATTACGACCCTTGCGGTGCCGTTTGTAACACACTGTTATTATATATTATGTAAATATTTATTGCAAGTGTTTATTTAAGTTTAGATTCAAACTCTCTTAAACGTTTGTACACACTCATTAGTTCAATAATTGTTGGCCAGGCTTTTAACAAGTACTGCATTGAACCTTCAACTCTTCCAAAAGCTCTAATAATTTGTTGCATGACTCCAAGTGTTACAACACCTGCCACAATTGCTGGTGCTAAGAATACATAAGCACTTAATACGTTTGCTTGTAGATATGCCATACGTCCTACATTAAAATATAGATAACGTACATAACTTAAAAAGTGGATCGAACGCACATCTGCAAATAATTCATCAATTTTTTTTGGTCTCACATTGCCATCATCTTCTGCAATAACTAAAATTTTTCTATAGGCCGCTTCTTTCTTTTGTAGATCATATTCAACTCCTACAAGTCTTAATATCCAACCAAGCCCAATCAAAAATAGTGTTCCACCAAGTGTCCATACCAAAGCACCTGTGATTAAACCATACTGCCAATCACCAAAAAAGAAAATTGGAATACCTACACTCAATCCAAGTAGTATAGGAACAAACTGTATCAATACCATTACCGATTCAATAAAACTTGTGCCTAACGTCTCCATTATCCTTGTGAATTTAATTGTGTCTTCTTGTACCCTTTGGCTGGCACCTTCAATTGTTCTTGCTTTGTCGTACACTGAATGATACCATTCTACCATGGCTGTTCGCCATCTAAATAAAAAATGTGCTGTAAAGAAACTGATTGCTACGTATAGTGCAATATACACACCCGCTAGTGTTATAAAAGATAATAAACTTGCAAAATACTCTTGTAATGTAATAGCATTTGGTGTTGCAAGTGCTTTTTGAATCATATCGTAAAACACACCAAACCATTCATTAATTTTTACATCAATTTTAACCTGTACCCACAGTGATGAAAGTATAACAAAAGAACCTAGCCACGCCCAAAGTAGCCATTTACGAGTTGTAAAAAATCTAAACAAAAATTATGCCTTTTCAACTGTGCAGTTTAGTGGATGTCCTTGTGACCTTGCCTGTGCTGTGGTTTCAATTGCTTTTTGTTCTGCAATTTCATGTGAGTATGTTCCTGCAACGCCTTTGCCTTCTTCATGAATTTGCATCATTACTGCTTCAGCGTCTTGTGGAGATTTTCTAAAAATAGTTTTAAGGATTTCTGTAACAAAGTCCATTGGTGTATAATCATCATTTAGCAAATATACATGAAACATTCCTGGTTCATCTATAGTAGTTTGTGTGCTTGTTGAAGTTTGTACGTTTGCGTTACCTTGTTCTGTCATTTTTTATCCTTATTAATTAATTTTATTTATTTATAATAACTGCGTCTGGCAAAATATAATTTTCATATGTTTGCCTATCTTCTTTCTCTCCATCGTGAGCCATCATTTCTTGACCTTTATCCTCGTCTACCAATTTGATCGGTATTGGCTGTCCTTGTCTTTCTTTTTCAAGTTTATCTAATTCTTCATGCATTTGTCTTGTGTATTGTATAACATAAACACGAGGTTGTCTACCATTAATTACACCTGAAATAGTATCTATCCAAGATTTCTTTTTAATTCCTTTATCAACATCAATCAACCATAGATAAATTGCTCCAGAATCTGGTTTTTTTATTTCTGGCTCTTCTACATAAGATCCTACCATAATATAATTTTCATTATTTGGCCAAGCATTATATGGATATCCATACATTGTTTTTAACCCAATCCAAGCACTGAGGATTGAAAACAACATAAGGGTTGTCAAACTGGCTTTCAATACCCATTTTGTATTCGATGACGATATAAATGTCCAAAGAACTGTCGCTCCTATCAGCATGAGTAATAAAACTAAAAATACGTGTCCTTGAATCATTATAAACCTGCTCCTGGCATTGGTGGAATACTAGGTGTTGCATTTTTTTTGACTTTGTCAATAATAGCATATCCTAGATCATTAAAATTTGTCACATTACCTTTTTCATCAACCGTGAACCTTATAACTGTTAGTTCTTGGCCTTTTCCTCGCAGTTCCACTTCTTTTGAAAATATGACATTGTACGGATTCATTTTTTCTATTTGTACCTGTACCGGCATTGGTGCATAGTTTTTTTCACCTGAGGTTTCTACTGCTATCTTTTTACCGTAATAATGCACATTCACAATATACTCTCCAGGAACAATACCTCTTATGGTAACCATTTCTTCGTTTCTAAAAACTTTTATCTGTTTTCCTGTTGGATCGTAAACCATGTCATTTGCTGTGCCTAGGTCATCTCTATTCAAACTCATTAATCCAACATCTTTTGACTTGAATCCAACATAATTGCCTAATGGATCTCTCATCCATAGATCAATGTCGTCCGGAGAATCTGTTGGCCAATTAATTTTTACTATAAATTCTGCAACAACTTCAACATCAGATTTTTTTGCAACCGGATTGATAAGAATAAAAGCCAATATAAACAGAAACACGAATCCAACAAGTGTGTTGAACAACAAATCAATGAATGCTACCTGTGATCCGTAACTGCGATGACGTTTGCCTGCCATATTAGTTACCTTTCTGTTCTACTACACGTTCAACCAATTTCTCTGCTTGTAAATTTCTGTATCTTTCTAAATCTTGATCTAATCTAAAATATTGTACTTTAAGGATTGTACTTGTGATCAAACCTGTTAGTGTTGTATACAATGCTGTTGACATACCAACTGCCATGTTTGCCAATGCTGTCTGCACCGAAGAAACATTTGCTATGTTTAAATTACCAAAAGCACCTGCCAACATTAGAATGAAACCACTCACAGTTCCGATCAATCCAAGTGTTAGCAACACGTCCGACGCAAACCATCCTGGTTCGTGCCTTGTGTCAATGTTTTCTAATTTTTTAATATCACCATTGGCAAGTTGGCTTAATTTCCAACTCTCATAACCGCAATGTAATGTCATTCCGTAAAAAATAAAAAGTATAAGATATGATAATTTGGTTTTATCGTTGTTCCATAAGTCTTCGTGTACACCAAAACCTATCAAAACAACTGTCAATGCTACGATTAATGTAAAAAACCACCACCATTTAAGAAAAATACCGTGTCGTTTGAATGCTGTAATACTCATGGGTCTAATTGTCCTTTATCTTAAGTATTTATCGTATTCAAGAGAAACCCCGGCGTTGTGTTACCGGGGTTCCGCATAAAGTAGTGTGTTAATTAAAGTTACTTAATGTCGATAGTTTTTGGCTTTTTGCTCTCTGGAATAATTCTTTCCATAGATACTCTAAGCAAACCATCTTTAAGTTCAGCACCTTTAACTTCTACATCGTCTGCAATTGTAAAAGACTTTGTAAACTGTCTTTTTGAAATGCCTTTGTGAATGACTCCGTCTTTTTCTTCGCCTTCGTCAGCATTTTTCACAGACTTGATAGTAAGTGTGTTTTCTGCATACTCAACATTGATGTCTTTTTTGCCAAAACCAGCAAGTGCGACTTCAATATCGTATGTGTTATCACCTGTTCTTACAATATTGTAAGGTGGGTAATTTGTCATAGGTGCTGTGAAAACGTCTCCATCAAACATTCTTTCAAAATGGTCGAAAACGTCATCAAACCCAATAGTTACAGGACGTAACTGATTAAAAATAGATAGATTTCTTGTCATAATAACTCCTCCTTTTAAGCAAGTTGTTTAAATGTAGATCCTATCTAAAGCAATCTACATTTGTATTTATACAGTTTTTACTGTATATGTATAATATAAGCATGATTTTGTAAAAGTCAAGAGCCAAATCTTATTTTTTTTCTATTTTTTCAGAAAAAAGTTGAATATTTTGGCCAGGACCAGCAAGACTAGGCAGATCACCATATGTTTCTGCATATTTTTTAATGACTTCTTTGTAGAATATTGTAGAATTGTGCTGGCATTTTTTGTTGATTTCTGCTAGGCCGTTGTTTGTGCTGTCCACATATGTGGCCAAAGCCCGAGCGGCTTCCTTTTGTAGTGTACGTAGATCTAATGTTTCTAAGTCAATCATAACAATCTTTTAACTATACAGCATTTATCTTAAATTTACAATACTGTACTATTTCTTTTGCAACATCTATTTTACAATACTTTTCAAAGCCTTCAAATCCTGGTGCAGAATTGGCTTCACAGACTTTGTATCCATGTTCGTCAAATAATAAATCAATACCAGCAATATCAAGATTGAGTAATTTTGCTGTTTCTGTAGCAATGTAGGTTATTTCATCATCCAAAGGATACAGTTCTCCTACTCCACCTCTTGTGATATTGGCTTTGAAACTGCCATCTTGACTAGATCTTTTCATTGCACCAATTGGTTTGTTTCCAATTACCAATACTCGTAAATCTGTGCCAGGTTGCTCACTGATATATTCTTGAATAATAATGTTCAGTGGAGATTTTAAACTTTTGATAAATTCTGCTAGTTCATTTAATGCTGACTTGTTTGGCACAAGGTGTATGCCTTGTCCGTAACTACCACTTAATACTTTAATCACACAAGGAAAACCTATTTGTTTTTCAACTAAATCTTCATCTACAGGAAAACGTACCAACATGGTTCGTGGAATTGGTATATTGTGTTGTGCAAGAATCTGTGTGGAATACATTTTGTCTTTGACTGCTTCAATACTGTCTCCTGTATTAACAACAGGCACATGAAGTCTTTCTAGATGTCTTAGCACACTGAGAGCATAGTAACCCGTACCACTACCAGTTCTAGGCAACACTAATTTTGGCAAAGCAACAGGCTCGCTGTTAACACGAATACTGCGTCTATCACTTCTAGTTACAATTAAATCAACTTCGTCAGGAGTTACAACTTTGATATCTAATTTTTGATTATTGGCTTCTTCAATAATTCTATTAGCTTCATAGTCTAATTCATGATCTTTTCTAAAATACCAAATCATAATTT
>Ga0208428_1000379_pt1 | contig 21382 bp, 3 predicted proteins | sample DEB08_DNA_11_FD_184535 | JGI IMG/M metagenome (GOLD analysis project Ga0208428, IMG submission 184535) | Aqueous microbial communities from the Delaware River and Bay under freshwater to marine salinity gradient to study organic matter... | ecosystem: Environmental > Aquatic > Marine > Coastal ... | reverse complement strand
GACTTGATGGATATAATATCAAGTCATCTGGATTTAGAGTATTTGGTAATGATGATGTTTTATATCTTGGGGATATTCCTGACGACAATCAAGTAACTGGTGAGGTATTCTTCTTTAAACTGGTTTCTCCAACTCAACCAGCGATTGTAAGAAGATCTGTGGGAACGATTAACTATGAGAAGGGTGAGATATTACTCAATAATGTCAACATCACTTCAACATTAAAATCGGTTCAGGGGCAACCAATTATTCAAATTTCTGCTTGTCCAAAATCAAACGATGTCATTGGATTGCAGGACTTATATTTGCAACTAGATATTAGTAATAGTATGTTAAATATGTTAAGCGATGAAGTTTCTTCTGGAGCAGACCCATCAGGAACTACGTATATAACAACTTCAAGCTACACAAACGGAACTTTAGTACGTTCATAAGAAATGATAGAAACTAGAATCAAGATTAATAAAATTGTTGCAAACCAACTTCCCGAGTTTGTAAGAGAGGAATTTCCTCTTGTAAGTGAGTTTTTATCACAATACTACCTTTCTTTAGAAGGACAGGGTTCAACTTTAGATATTTTACAAAATATCGATCAGTATGTAAAGGTAGATAACTTAACAAACATTGTAGATTCGACGATATTAGATGCTGATGTATCTTTTATTGATGATGTCATTACTGTTCAGTCTACATATGGATTCCCCAAATCTTATGGATTGATTCAGATTGGTTCAGAAATCATTACATATACTGGAACTACTGCAACAACTTTTACTGGATGTATTCGTGGTTTTAGTGGTGTTACATCATATCAAAGTTCAAATGCTCCAGATGAACTGACATTTAAAGAATCTGAAATTGCAGAGCATACATCTGGTTCGACTGTAACAAATTTAAGTGTTCTTTTCTTAAAGGAATTTTTCCATAAAATAAAAAGACAGATAGTTCCTGGTTTTGAAGACAGAAAACTTTATTCTGGTATTGACCAGAGAATTTTTATCAAGCAATCTAATGATTTCTATACCTCAAAAGGTACAGATCAATCGTTTGAAATTTTATTCAGAGCACTTTATGGTGAAGATGTTGAAGTTATAAAGCCAAGAGACTATCTGCTCACACCATCAAACGCAGAATATAGAGTATCAAGAGATTTAGTTGTAGAAGCATTAGAAGGTAATCCTGAAGATCTTCTGAATAGAACGCTTTTCCAGGATGAAACTGACGAATTTCCTGGTGCAAGTGGTTCGATTAATAATGTTCAAAGAATCGAAAGAGATAATAAGACATATTATATCATAAGTTTAGATTATGATTACGATAGAGATATTAATGTAAATGGTTCTATTTTTGGTAAGTTTTCCGTTCATCCATCTACAAAAGTAATCACATCAGTTTCTCCTGGAAGCACAGTTCTTGATGTTGATTCTACGGTAGGATTTCCTTCATCTGGAACTTTAATTGTAGACTATTCGGATGGTTCTTCTATTGAGGTTGAGTATACATCAAAGTCTTTAACACAGTTTTATGGGTGTAGTGGTATTGGTAGAGACATTGATTCTGAACAAGTTTTAAGAGTTAATGCTTTTGCCTATGGTTATCTTGGATTTAATACTGATGAGACTGTTAAGGTAAGAATTACTGGCGTAATTTCTGATATTGATGTTTATGAATATACCTATTATTATGAGCCTGGTGATATTATTGAAAATAAGCACCTCGGTATCGGTTTAACATCGGTTGTTGGAAACAATTGGTTCTTTAACATTGCAACTTCATATGATATTAGCGGAATAACCGTTCAAGATCTTACCAACTTTAAGTATAAGGTTAATACTTTCGATGAGCATGGTTTCTCTGTTGGAGACAATGCAAATTTAATTAGAACAGATGGAACAACAGTAAAGACTCAAATTGTTTCAGTACTGAATCCATATTCATTTGTTATTGCTAATCAGGGACAAATTCAAACTCAAAATATAATTCGTATACAAAGACTTGTATCGAAAGTAGAATCCAATAACTATCCTGAAGCAGATATTTACTCTACAAATGTTCAGAATGTATATTCTGACAGGGAGTCTGTTTATGTAGCATCACCATCTATTCCAAATTATTTAAATGAACCTTTAACTGTCAGCAATAGGTCAGCAAAGTTTTCTGGAACAGTTAGTGGAGAAGAACTTACAATTCCCAATCACGGGTTCTATACTGGTGATTCTGTAACATATAGACCTATTAGTTCTACTAATACATTAAACATTTCAGAAGGAATCTATTTTATTGAAAGAGTAGATGAGAATACTATAAAACTTTCTAGAAGTAGAGCAAATATTAATAATAGGTTATATTTAACTTTAGAAGGTACTGTAACTGATAATATTTTTGAGCATACTGATCTTGCTTATCAAGAACTTGAACCCCAAAAAATTATTAGAAAGATCTCCGTTCCAGTAACTGATACTAATGACCATACAACAGTTCCTGGAACTACGGGAATTCTTGTCAATGGCGTTGAAATATTAAACTACAAGTCAAGTGATGCAGTTTTTTACGGTCCTATTCAAACTGTTGATGTCACAAATAGTGGTGAAAATTATGATGTAATTAATCCACCCATTTTGCAAGCAAATGGATCGGTAGGAACTGGTCTTTCTGCATATTGTCAGGTTGAAGGTTCTTTAGAAAGAATTGAAGTTATTGATGGTGGTTTTGATTATGTAGAAACACCTGTAGTAAACATTACTGGAGGAAACGGTAGCGGAGCAGTTGCAAGACCTGTTTTAAAAACTGTAACGCATACTGTTGACTTCAATTCAACAGTGTCTGGTAGTTCAGTTAACCTGACAAATGACACTATTGCATTTTCATCATATCATAAGTTTAGAGATGGTGAACTAATCATCTACCAAACAAATGGTCAAACATCTGTTGGTGGAATGACCACTGGTGCCCAGTATTATGTTTCTGTTCAAGATGAATATACAGTAAAGGTTCATAAAACATATACTGATGCAATTGATACAACAAACGCAGTCAATCTGACATCATATGGTGTAGGCAATCATACATTTAGATGTGCAAATTCTAAAAAAATTATTTCTGCTATTTCTGTAATAAGTTCTGGTAAAGGATATTCTAATAGAGAGACGACTACTACTTCCGCAGGAATTAATACATCATTAAACACTATTACATTAAAGTCTCACGGTTATAGAAGTGGTGAAATAATTTCATATACTTCTGGAACAACTGCTATTGGTGGATTGAGTAATGAGAATTATTATGTAACTAAAGTTGATGACAATACTATTAGATTATCTCAAGTTGGTACAGGATTAACTGCTGCAAATTTCTATTTTGCAAACGATCAATATGTTGAACTCACATCAACTGGTTCTGGAGTACAATCATTCAACTATCCACCTATTATAGTTTCTGTAGAGGGTAAAATTGGTGTATCGACAGTTGCAGGGCAAAATTTTGGAGCACAATTGCAACCTGTTTTTAGAGGAGCAATTAAATCAGTTTATGTCGAAGATGGTGGTGTTGGATATGGTTCTTCAGAAATTCTAAACTATAACAAACAACCAGAGTTTACATTAAACAGTGGTTCTGGTGCTCAACTCAAAGCCATTGTCTCTAATGGAAAGATTACACAAGTATTGGTATTAAACACTGGTAACGGATACAATTCTCCACCAGATATTGAAATCAATGGTTCTGGAAATGGTGCTATTCTTGTTCCTGTAATTTCTTCTGGGTCGATTACCGAAGTTAAGGTAATAAGTGGTGGATTTAATTATCTTGAGAAAGACACAACAATTTCTGTTATTAGTTCTGGAAAGAATGCTGCATTTGCTTCTAATCCAAAAGTATGGAACATTAATACCTTTGAAAGAATTTCAAATAATAATCAAATATCAGATGATGATGGAGTAATTGCTGAAGGAAACAATTCTTCTTATGGACTCCAATATTCGCATTTATATTCTCCAAGAAAACTGAGGAGAACTATACTTGGTTCAAAGGTTATCAATGGTAATTTGTCGTTCGTTCCAGATCTTCAAATTCAAAATGGAAGAGAAATTTTATCAGATACCCACTCACCTATTATTGGATGGGCATATGACGGAAATCCAATCTATGGACCTTATGGATATTCATTAATAACTGGTGGTTCTCCAAGATTACTTAAATCTGGATATATTTTATCTTTAGATTCTGATAGACCAAATCCTTTAGATTCTAATGGTAATTCAATTTATCCAGATGGATTCTTCATTAATGATTATGTTTATGATGGTTCTGGAGATCTTGATGAGCATAATGGAAGATTCTGCAAAACTCCAGAATTTCCAAATGGAGTTTATGCATATTTTACTACAATCAATACAAATTCCGTAGAATCTGGTGGTGCATTTAAGAACTACAGAAAACCAGAATTCCCTTATTTTATCGGAGATAAGTTTAAGTCAACTCCAATTCCATACAACTTTGAATCTGGTTCTAATCAAGACGATATTGATTTAAATGATACCATTTTATCTAGAAATATAACTCCATATGGACCTTTAAATTCAAATACTAAGTATGACTTTATTTTGGATTCTAACCAAATCCAAAAGCAAAATACATTAATTAAGTCAGTAAGCAGAGGGAATATTCAAGGTATTGGAATCAATAGTGGCGGTATCAATTATCAAGTTGGAGATAGATTAGATTTTGATAATGAAGGAACTAAAGGTTTTGGCGCAAGCGCAGTAGTTTCTTCAGTATTAGGAAAAAGAATCCATAGCGTAGATATATCAAAAACTGAAATACCAAATGTAGAGTTCTATCCTTATGGTGGAATAGACTATCTTGTTGGTTTTGCTACATCTCCACACGATTTAAAGACCAGAGATATTATTACTTTATCTGGTATTTCTACAACAGACAATTTAACAAATAAGTTTTTTACAGTTGGTATTGGAACGGCAGGGTTTACTCTTAGTTCTGATGTAGACACATCTTCTGTTACAGGTATCATTACTTATTTTAATGTATCTGGCAGTCTTTTATTTCCAAATATTAGAGAGAATGATATTTTAGGTATTGGAACTGAGAAAATCAGAGTCCTTAATGTTGATACAGTTTCTTCTAGACTGAGAGTAGAAAGAGCATATGATGGAACATATGGAATTGCACATACTGGTTCATCAAGTATACTCGAAAATCCAAGAAAGTTTATAATTGATGGTAGAAATTTAAACATTTCTCAAGTATATGACTACAGCAGAGAACTTCATTTTAAACCATCAGAAACAGTTGGATTAGGAACAACTGGTGGAGTTGGTATCACTTCCACATTATCATTTGCAAATCCTGGTGTAGGTATAACTCAAATCAGTATTCCAACAAAGTCACTGTATATTCCAAGTCACAGATTAACTACTGGCGATGAATTAATCTATTTCAATTATGGTGGAGATTCTATTGGAGTTTCTACAGACGGTATAGAAACATTTGCTTTTGAGAATGGACAAACTTTATATGCAGCAAAAATTTCAGATGATCTTGTTGGAATAGCAACTGCTAAAGTTGGTCTTGGATCAACAGGTTCATTTGTTGGTATTAATAGTAGTGTTTTTGTTGATACATTATACTTTGTTGGGGTTGGAACTGGTGAAAACCATAGTTTAAAGACGGTTCCTGCAAATATTTTATCAGGAATTGTAAATAGAAACTCTGCGACTGTATCAACATTATCTACTCACGGACTTCAGTATCAAGATACTGTCTCATTAAATGTATTTGCAGGCATTTCTACTACTCTTTCTGTAAGATATAATGACTATCACAGAAAACTTGTTATTGATTCAAGAGACTTTGTTTCTGGTGATGTAGATATTATTGATAATTCTATAACATTATTGAATCACAATTTGTCTACGGGTCAAAAAGTTATTCATACTGCAATAACACCTGCAACAGGACTTATTGATAATGGAATTTATTATGTTTATGTTGTAAGCAAAGATAAAGTTAAACTTTGCTCAACTGTAACTGATTCTTTAAAACAAAATCCAAAGGTAGTTGATATTGCAGGAACTTCTTCAGGAACCATTTCACAAGTCAATCCACCTTTGATTCTGGAAAGAAATAAGACTTTAGTATTTGATTTATCACACTCATCACTTTCATTCACAAACAATTCAATATCATATTCTGCGTTTGACTTTGGTATCTTTTCCGATAGGGAACTGAAGAATCAGTTTTATTCATCAACTGCCACTAAAGACTTTGAAGTAATAAAGAGTGGAACTGTTGGCATAGACACAAATGCAAAACTGTCTATCAAAGCATCTAATTCTTTACCAGAGACTTTATATTATGGTGCTATTCCCATCAATTTAGAATTAAATACTGACAGCAAAAAAGGAATTAAACCAGATACTCAAAATGTAAAGAATAATAATGAACTTATCCTGACTAATAGTGTTCTGACTTCAAAATTTACTGTAAGTGGTATTGGTTCTACAACATTCTCATTCAGCATTCTTGGTTCTCCCAAAGAAGATCAATATCTCCCTACTGATGGAGATCTTTTCTATACAACAGATTCTCAATATGCATATGGTCCAATTACAGAAGTTGTACTAAAATCAAGTGGAAGAAATTATGAGAAACTTCCATCAGTATCAAGAGTAATAAGTGGAAAAGGGACAGATGCTATTCTTTATCCACAAAGTTCAACCATTGGAAAAGTTATAAGTCTGGATATTCAGGACATTGGTTTTGATTATTCTGCAGATAAAACTCTTAGACCAGAGGTTCAACTTCCTCAAATATTGAACATTGATCCATATTCAAAATTCCATACTATTGGAATATCATCTATTGGTGTCAATTATTCCCTTGCTCCAGATTTAATAGTAATAGATGGTGTTTCAAAGAAAGTAGTTACTGATATTGAACTTGATTATAATTTGGGAGATTCTTTCGTAACAATTGTAAAAAATACAGCGTCTCTCAATAATGTTACTCCAACAATAATTCCAATTAATAATACGAATGGTGTTTCTATCACAGATGTTCAATTTAATACAACATCTAAGGATGTAACGGTTTCTCTAGGTTCTAGTTACAGCGCTTTAGAAGACTTCCCATTTGATGTTGGCGATTCTGTATTAATTGAAAGTGTTAGTGTTGGTATTGTAACAACTGCAAAAGGATATAACTCATCGAAATACAATTATAGTTTATTCACTCTTACTCAAACAGATCCAAATATTGGCGGTGCAAACGCATCCATCACATATAATTTAACAGAATATCTTGCTTCTGGTGAATATCCTGGAACATTTGATTCTGTAAATTCGGTTGGTAGAGTTATACCATCAAAACACTTCCCAATATTTGATATTAGTTTAGAACAAAACAAATTTTATAAAGGTGAAATTTTAAATTCTCCTTCTGCTAGTGGTGTAGTAAATTCTTGGGATGAAAAGACCGGAAATCTTAAGGTATCTACAATACAGAAGTTTAATATAGGGGAAAATATTACAGCATCTTCTTCTAAATCTGTAGGAAGAATTACTGCTATCAGTCTATTCAATTCTTTCTATAATATTGATTCTTCTTCTGTAGTTAAGAAAGGATGGCAAACTGAGTCAGGATTCTTGAATAGCAGTTTACAAAGATTGCACGATAACGACTATTATCAATATTTCTCATATGCTATCAAGTCAAAAGTAGAATATGATGATTGGAATAACGCAGTCAGCTCTCTTAATCATACTGTAGGATTTAAAAAGTTCTCTGATTTGATTGTAGAATCTGAAGATAAGAGTGCAGGAATATCTACAGATCAAAATCTTGGTGATTTTGTTGGGATTGCTGATTTAATATCTGAAATTGATTTAAATTGCGTAAATGACTTTGATTTGGCAAAAGAACTAACTGTCAATATTGATTCAAAAATTGCATCTAATGAAATTGTATTCAACTCTCGCACACTTCAAGATTACTTAGAGTCTATTGGAAATAGAGTTCTTTCTATTGATGACATTAGCACTCAATTTAATAGTAACCCAAGACCAGAAAGATATAATTCTATCGATCTTTTCTCTTTAGATGATGCAAGATCTAAAAAGTATATTGTTTTCATAAAAGATAATAGATATACTGACGAAAAGCAGATTAATTTAGTATCCATCCTCCACGACAATTCACATGGTTTCATAAACCAATATGGTAGAGTTGAAACAGTTGGCGATCTTGGTTCGTTTGACTTTAGTATTTTGGGAACTGAAGGGCAACTTCTTTACTATCCAACCAAATATTCATTAAATGATTATAACCTAAGTTATGTTACTTATAGAATTGAAGACAGTATTGCAGGAACTGATTCTAGAGATTTTGGAGACACTACCAAAGTTTATAGCACAACTCAGACATTAGCGTCTGGAACAAGCACTGCATCTACAATTGTAAGTATTGCTTCTACATATAGATCTTCTAAGATACTTGTACAATATGCTGCAGTCGATAACTCATACTTTGAATATGATGAACTCACCGTAATTCACGATGGAACCAATGTAGATCTTTTAGAATATGGTCAGTTATCAACTGATATTCTAACTCCATTTGCTTCTTCTGGACTCGGAACATACAATGCATACATATCTGGTTCTAATATCAACATCGATATCACTCCAAATGCAGCATTAGGAGTTGATTATAATGCAAATGCCATAATTATATCAATCGCAGATACATCTTCTGTTGGTGTTGGAACATTTGCACTGTCTGATGCTAAGTTGGATTCATCCATAACATCTATTGCATCAAGCACTTCACCAGTATCCACAAAAATTGCAGAATATTCTAGTGATTATTATTCTTGTGCATATTATGTTGTAAGTGTTGAAGATACTACAAATTCTCAATATCAAGTTTCAGAAATTATTGTTGCTAACGATTCGGGTGATGTATTGATTTCAGAATTTGGTAATTTAGAAACTGGATCTAGTATTGGAACTTTTGATGCAAGTGTATCAGGAGGTAATATAGAATTAACATTTACTCCAATTGCAAATGCAGACATTGAAGTTAGAGTTTTCCAAAATGCTCTTGGTTTAATTGATTCAAAAAATCCAAATACACTTATTGACTTAGACAATGCATCAATTTTTGCTGGATATGGTTATTATACTGGAACAGATACTGATGTTAAGAGGCAGTTTAATTTAACTCACAATCAACTTCCAATTTTTGAAAGATACTTTGTTGGAAGTGCATCTACTGTTGTTGATATTTCAAATAACAAAGTTTTCATTCCTAATCATTATTTTGTTACTGGCGAAGAATTGTCTTATGAGCACGCTGGAGCTGGAACTACTCAAGCAATTACAATTGCTTCAACAAATATTCCTGGTATTGGCATAACAGATAAATTGCCAAGTACAGTTTATGCAATTAAAGTTGATGAGGTTTCGATAAAATTTGCTGGAAGTGCAGAGGATGCTCTTAAGGTTGTTCCAACCGAACTGGATATAACTTCGGTAGGTATCGGAACTTCACACTCTCTCACATCTAAGAAACAAAACTCAAGAGTTCTTGTTTCTATTGACAATGTAATTCAATCTCCTATTGTTTCTACAGCGATTACAACAACAGTTTCTACACAATTTCTAATAACAGATAACACATTATTCTTGAGTGGAATAACATCATTCTTTGGTGGTGATCTGATTAAGATTAATAATGAAATTATGAGAATTGATTCAGTTGGTATTGGAAGTACAAACGCATTAAGAGTCAGAAGACCTTGGATGGGAACTGGAATTGGAACACATCCTGTAGGATCTTTGGTAACCAAGATTAATGGTGATTATAATATTGTTGATAATACAATTAACTTTATAACCGCACCCTATGGACCAGTTCCACTTAGTACAACTACTGCAAGTCCAGATGAGGTAGATTATGTTGGCATTACTACATATTCTACATTTAGTGGAAGATCTTTCTTAAGATCTGGTGTACCAAATACAAATATCGAACCATACACAAATAATTATGTATTTGATGATGTTTCTACGCAGTTTACTGGTTTTAATACATCATTTAACTTAACCTCCGAAAATTCAAATGTAACAGGATTCTCAACAGATAATGCTATTATCTTGGTTAATCAAGTATTCCAAGGTCCAGAAAGAGACACATTTCCAATCCGTGTTGATGGAGATTATACATTAGAAGAATCTGTCGGTATTACCAGTATTAACTTCACTGGTTCAATCTCTTCAACAGCATATGACATTAATACTACAAATGTTCCTTTAGGTGGCGTTATTGTTTCTGTTGGTTCTACTGAAGGATTTGGTTATCAACCATTAGTGTCTGCTGGAGGAACAGCAGTTATTTCTGGTCTAGGAACCATTTCATCAATCAGTATTGGAAATAGTGGTTCTGGTTATAGAGCAGGGATTCAAACAGTTGTTAATGTTGGAGTCGCAACTTCAAGCACAGGAATTCCAAATATTGAGTTTATTGGAACTGCTGCTATTAGTGGTGGACATATTGTTAGTGTTGCCATTACAAATCCAGGAACTGGATACACAACAACCAATCCTCCTATTGTTATTTTCGATGATCCTTTATCATATTCAAATATTCCACTGGTTTATAGTTCTTCTTCCGTGTCTGGAGTTGGAACACAAGCAACTGTAGATATTGTTGTTGGACAGGGATCTAGTGTAATTGAATTTACTATTCGAAATACTGGATATGGATATGGTCAAGGCGAAATACTGACATTTGATGTTGGTGGAACTGTAGGAATTCCAACAAATACTTCACTTACATTTGATGAGTTCCAAGTTTCTGTTGAGTCAACATATTCAGATAGTTTCTCTGGTTGGTCTATTGGAAATCTGTTGGTCTTAGATAATATTGATTACCTATTTGACGGAACAAAAACTTCTTTCCCAATAAAAATAAATGGCATACAAAAAACAATAAGATCTGCTGTTGGATCACTTATTGATGTTGAAGAAACATTATTAGTTTTTATTAATGATGTTCTCCAGGTTCCTGGAGAGGGATACATTTTTAAAGGTGGAAGTTATATCACATTCACTGAAGCACCAAAGGTTGGAGATACAACAAAAATTCTCTTCTATCAAGGCACATCTTCTGTTGATGTTATTGATGTTGATATACTGGAAACCATTAAGAAAGGTGATACTGTAACATTAAATGACGATGATTATTACTATCAAGAAGATGAAAGACTTGTATATACTATCAATTCGACGGATACTATTGATACAAACCTTTATAATGGTCCGGGCGTTACTGCAAATGAATCTTATGAGAGACCAGTTAAGTGGTGCAGACAAACTGAGGATAAGTTTGTAAATGATGAATATGTTGCTAAGGATAGACCAATTTACGAACCATTGATTTATCCAACTTCAACTATCATTCAACCTGTTGGTGTTGGTTCAACAATTGTTTATGTTGAAAGTGTAAAAACTTTCTTTGATAGTAAAAAAGAAAATTATGTAGATAGTGATGAAATTGCACTCATTTCTCAGGATTCATTGGTATCTGCAGCAGCAACTGCAATTATCTCTGATTTTGGTGAAGTATTGTCTATTTCAATAATAGACGGAGGACAAGGATATACAACTCCTCCTCAGGTAACGATATCAAATCCAGTTGGTCTTGGAACTACTCAAAGAGCACAATTAACAGCGTCAATTTCTGTTAATGGTGAGGTATCATCGATTGCTGTTGATTCTCCTGGAACAGGATATACAACAACCAATCCACCACAAGTTCTTATTGAACATCCAAATGTTGCATACGAAGCAAATTCTTCACAGTCATATGTTGGAGATTTTGGAAGTATTGTTGGATTTGGCACAACTACTATTGGTGTTCAAAATCAAATTATCTTTGATTTGTATATCCCACAAAATTCGTATTTGAGAGACACAACGATTGTTTCTTCGGCAACAACTGTTAGTGGATTAAGTTATGGTGATTACTTTGTTATTAAAGACAGTAATGTTGGAAGTGCCACCACATTTATAACATCATTGAGAAATAGTGGAGAAGTCATTGGAATTGGAACACAATTTGTTGATAATGTTTATCAAGTAGCAAATTCATTAATAGTTGAAACTAATATTGTAGGAATTGGTTCTACATATGTGACTAGAGTATTTGCAAATATTGATCAGTTCAATTCAGAGTCTTTCTCTTCCGATTCAATAACTTTTGATTCTACAACATACACATTTGATTCTACTGTTGGTTCTTATACCATCTACTCTGGTGGTATTTCAACATCAAGTTATTTTGGTTCTTATACTTGGGGAAAAATAACACTTGCAGGTGGAATTCAGTCAGAAACATTTAACTTCTACGGATCTCAAGGTGTTGGTGGAATATCAACATCTGCACTTGTAAGAAGAAGAAATCCACTGAGATATAACAACTACCTCTAATAAATATTTAAAAAATTTCAAAATGTCTAAGTTAGGGATAAGTACCGGAACAGCACCAAATGATGGAACAGGTGATAGTCTGTTATCTGGTGCAGTAAAAATTAATAGCAACTTTGATGAAATTTATAGTTATTTTGGTGACGGTAATGATTTAAGTTTCACTGAAAGCACTTGGCAAACTACATTATCTGGAATTAACACACTATCAAATGTTGGTGTTGGAACTACAAATCCAAGATTTGCATTAGAAGTTGGTTATGTAGGTGCTTCAGGAACTTCATTGTGGGTAAATGGTGATGCTAGAGTTACTGGAATACTCACAGTAGGACCAGCATCAGTTACCATTGATGGAGTTAGTAATAAAATTACAGTTGGTTCTGGAGTAACCATTGATGGTTCTACAGGTATCATTAGTGCAACTTCTATTATTCTTGGCGATTCTACAATCTCTGGTGCAGGAGTAACTTATATTACTGCTGGTAGTGGTGTTTCTATAGACCAGAATACTGGAAATGTAACAATCAGTGCTACTGGAGGAGTAGGGTCTGGAGTAACTTATATTACTGCTGGTAGTGGTGTTTCTGTAGACCAGAATACTGGAAATGTAACAATCAGTGCAACTGGTATTGCACAGACAGCAAATATTAATGCAGATTTATTATCTGTTTCTGGTGTTTCCACATTTGGTTCAGATGTATCAATTGGTGGAAGTATAACTGTTACTGGCGTTACTGGACTTTCTACTTCTACTTTCAGTTCAGATGTGTCAATTGGTGGTACTGTTAGTGTTGATGGTGCAGTAAAACTTGCAGGTATTAATACTACTATTATAGGAACTGCAGGAACTACTGGAGAAATCAAACAAATTGGTGGAGCACCATTTTATTATGATGGAACTGCTTGGAGAGAGTTCTATCTGATTGATGCAGTTCAGGTCACAAATACTGCTGATACTGATTGGGATAATACAATTTTGAGAATGACTTTTGATGATTCGGGCGTTTTTGATGATTATAGATTTGGAGTAACTCCTACTTTGATAGGTTCTCCTACAAATACAACAGCTCCAGTAAAAATTGGAACAAGAGCTTTAAGATTAACAGATACCTCTCCTCAAGATGCTCTCCAGTATCCATATAGGTCCGAATATGATTTTACTGGTGAGTGGACTATGGAATTTTGGATTAATTTTAATAGTATTACCACCGATATTCAACTAACTGGAACTAATTCGATTATTTCTGTTGTAGATGCTGACGGTGCTAATAGTACTAATTCTTTTGCTCTCGGAGCAAGAGCAAACACTTCCAACACTGCAACAAATTTTGAGTTTTATTGGTATAATTATGAGCGTTCATCACCCCAAGAAGAGAGTCTCACCAATGTATTGACTAAATCAGATTATATAAATCAATGGCACCATATTGCTTTAGTAAGGCAACCACTTGATGGATCACTTCATTTTTATATTGATGGTGTAGAATCTGGTATTACTACTACAAGTTCATTTACTGATAATTCAATCAATCAAGATAGTAATAATGACTTGTTTATTGGTCGGTTCGATGGGAATCTAGATAATAGATATCTTGATGCTTCAATTGATGACTTAAGAATTTCTACAGTAGCGAGATATACATCTATTGGAAGTTCAACATCAACAACATTTAGTCCACCAACCACTCAATTACCAATTACTGGTTCAACAACAACTGTTGTAATTCCACCAACGGATAAAACTGGAGAAATTGGTCTTGGATCTTCAGCTTCTTGGAGAGGAACAACGGGTATTACTCCTACTCAAGAATCGAGTGGTAGTTATCGCTTGACATTTACATCATCATTTACAAATGCTGATGATTATTATGTCATAGCAAATGGTATAGATCAAAGTTTTCCTACTTATGTTGGTATTACAAGATCTACGACTCATGTTGATTTTACAATAAATAGACAAGACAATGATGATCCAGTAGATACTGGTTATATTGCAGTTCAGGTATTACTTCACTAATAAATAAGAAAAAAGTCCTATAAAAAATGGCAGCCATAATTACTGACCAACTTCGCATTTTAAATGCTAAGAACTTTGTAGCAGCGGCGACTTCATCTACAAATGCATATTATTCATTTGTTGGTTTACCAAACGCTACAGATTATTCATCCACTTGGGATCAAACACCTCCTGCACCAAAAGATTCTTTTGAGCAGGAGAATGATTATTGGGATACAATGATCGCACTGAAAAAAATCAGTGAGAGTGATGTTCGTCAAGTAGTTAAAAAAACTACTTGGATTTCAGGAACAACTTATGATATGTATCGTCATGACATTAGTAGAACCAATACATCAAAACCTTCTGGGGCAACCAGTTTATATTCTGCAAATTATTATGTTGTAAACGAAGATTATAAAGTTTATATTTGTCTTCAAAATGGAACTGACCCAGAAAACCCAACTGGAAGACCATCTTTAGATCAACCAACATTTACAGATCTTGAACCAAGAACTGCTGGTGATAGTGGCGACGGATATATTTGGAAATATCTTTATACAATTAAACCAAGTGATTTGGTAAAATTTGATTCTACAAACTTTATGCCTGTTCCCAAAGAATGGGAATCAAATTCTACAGATGCATCTGTTAGAAATAATGCCGCATCAAGTGGACAATTAAAAATTGTAACCATCGCCAATAGAGGTGCTGGTATTGGAACTGCAAATAGAACTTATACCAATGTTCCCATTAAAGGAGACGGTTCTGGTGCAGAAGCAACTATTGTTGTTAATAATGACTCTAAAGTTGAATCAGTAACTGTTTCAAAAGGTGGTTCTGGTTATACTTATGGGACTGTAGACCTTGTTTCTGGTAGTGTTCCTACTGGAACAACATCACCAGTGTTTAATGTTATTATTCCACCTCAAGGTGGTCATGGAGCAGATATTTACAGAGAACTTGGTGCTTATAATGTTCTGGTTTATTCTAGAATTGAAAATGATACGGAGAATCCTGACTTTATTACTGGAAACCAAATTGCTAGAGTTGGAATTGTAGAAAATCCCGAAGCATTTAATTCTTCAGTAACTTTATCATTAGATAAAGCAAGTGCATCGTATGCATTGAAGTTAGTTGGTGCTGGTTATAGCACTGCTACATTTACTGCAGACGAACAGATTACACAAACTATTGGGGTAGGATCAACTTCTGTTGGTAGAGTTATTTCTTATGACCAGAATACAGGAGTTCTTAAATATTGGCAGGATAAGAGTCTCGTTGGATTTAACACTGATGGATCTTTAAAAACAGACCCAACATATGGATATAATTTAAATACATTTACTGCATCACCAGCAACTGGAGGTTCTGTAAATATTATCGGCGGAAGTGTCACTTTAGGCATTGATACTAACTTTACTGGTCTCTCTACCACAATAAATAATAGGACATATTACCTCGGAAATTCTTTTACCAACGGTGTTGCTAATCCAGAAGTTAAAAAATATTCTGGAAACATAATATATGTTGATAATAGACCTTCTATTACAAGGTCAATAAATCAAAAAGAAGATATCAAAGTCATTTTGCAATTCTAAGGAATCATGCCCCAGGAAACTAATCTCAATACCGCTCCATATTTTGACGATTTTGATCCTCAAAATAATTACTATAAGGTTTTATTCAAACCAGGATACCCTGTTCAGGCTAGAGAATTAACAACTCTCCAATCAATGCTTCAGGACCAAATTGAAAAGTTTGGCAACCATATTTTTAAAGAAGGGGACTCCGTAACGGGTGGTGGAGTTCGTTACACCAATAATTTACCTTCAGTTATTGTTAATACGACTTTTTCTGGGATTAATGTATCTAATTATATTAGTGATTTAAATGGTAGCACCTTAATTGGTACAGTTTCTGGGGTAAAAGCAAGAGTTAAAGCACATTTGAATGAAAGTGCGTTTCCTGGCGAACCATATACACTATATGTAAACTATCTGTCATCATCTGGGGATAATACGACTTTTATTGAAGGCGAAACACTGGCAATTGAGACTGGTTTCTCAAATGATGTAGTGTCTTTCCAAGATGGAGAGAATGTTTTAAATATTGTTGCAGAAAATGCACTGTCACTCGGTTCTATGGCAGTGCTGACAGATGGTGTTTATTTTGTTAGAGGATATTTTATCAATATTCCAGAACAAACTATTATTCTGGATCCATATAGCAATGTTCCGTCATATAGGATTGGATTAGAAGTTTTTGAAGAAGTAATCAATTCAGATATTGATCCAAATTTAAATGATAATGCAAAAGGATTTTCTAACTACACTGCTGCTGGTGCGGATAGATTAAAAGTCAGAGCGTATTTGGTTAAAAAACCACTTGATGATGAAAAGTATGAGAACTTTATTGAATTGATGGTGGTCAATAATGGCGATATTACTGCCATAAGAAAGAATACACAATATAATGAAATTGCAAAAGAATTTGCAAGAAGAACTTACGATGAATCTGGGGATTACTATGTAAATCCACCTTCAATCGTTGCAAAAGAATCTTTAAATAATTTAGTAGGAAGTCAAGGTGTATTCCTTGAGGATCAAACAACTTATAATGGAAATGCCCCTTCAGAAAGTTTAGGAACATATACTATCAGCCCAACTAAGGCATATGTTAGGGGTTATGAAGTAGAAACTGTCAGTCCAACATATTTGGACTTTGAAAAACCAAGAACTACCAAACTTGCAGAAAACCAGAGCATAAATTATACAACTGGTCCAACATTTTCTCTTAATAGAGTAAGTGGTTCTCCAGTTATTGGTATTTCAACTACTTATACAGTAAGTTTGAGAGATTCTAGAATTGGTGCTTCTCCTACTACTGCTTCTGGAAAGGAAATTGGTGTTGCTAGAGTTTATGACTTTGCTTTAGAGTCTGGCGCATATGATGTTGCAGATTCTAACCTCAATGTTTGGGATACATCATTATTTGATATTCAGACATATACTGAAATTACTTTAAACGAAAATATCACTTTAGACACTCCAACACACATTAAAGGAAAAGCAAGTGGAGCAACTGGTTTCCTCAAGTATGCAGTAACAAACTCAGGAATTATTACAGCATATAATATAAAAGGTTCTTTTGCGCTTGGTGAAAGTTTTATCTTCGATGGAATAGAAAATAATAGAGTTTCAACAGCAGTAACTGCATACGGAACTAATGATGTAAAATCCATTTATGGTATTGTTGGTGCAGCATCTACTTTTAATGGTGATGTTATTCAAAGTTCAAATAATGTTATTGGTCTTGTAAACATTAGTGCAGGTTCTGGTGGAATCAGTACAGTCACTAATGCAGATTTATCAAAATACTTTATCGGAATTGCTACTGTTGGTAACTTAGTAGCATATTCCAATCCAGGATTGTCTGTTCCAACTTTTTCCAAAGTAGAATCAATATCACAGAATTCACTTACTCTGTCTAGCGTCACATCAGTATCTGGAATTTGTGATGGAAATCTCCCAACTACAGATATCAATCCAAGCGACTTTAGAATTCTGTCTTCTAATTTCCAAGAAACATTAGACAAGACACTATACACAGTTCTTCCAAAACAGAAAGTTTCTTCTGTAGATTTGACAGATTCTAATCTTACAATTAGAAAGCAGTTTGATGTTACTATTTCTTCAAACTCTACTGGAGCGGTTATCTCTGGTTCTGATGAATTGACTTTCTTGCCTTTTGATGAAGAAAGATATGTTTTAATGAGAACCGATGGTTCTACAGAAATTTTAACTGAAGATAAGTTTGTATTTACGAACGGAAGTAAGACATTAACTATTAACGGTTTAGGTACTGATAGTCCTGCAAAGTTAATTGCTACGCTAAGAAAAATTAATGTAAAGTCGAAGATTAAGAATAGAAATAAAGTAAAGACAATAACAGTTACGAAATCCAAGTATGAAAAGTCTGGTATTGGTGCAACCACAGCAAATGATGGTTTAACCTATGGACCTGGATATGGTATGAGAGTTCAGGACGAAGAAATTTGTCTGCTTGTACCAGATGTATTTAAAATTCACGCTATTTTTGAATCTTCAGGAACATCTGATGCATCCTTACCAAAACTGACCCTCACCCAGTTATCTGGTCCCACGAATAAAACTGGAGATCTTTTAATTGGCGAACGATTTGAAAGCGAAACTGGATCATTTGTTGGTTTATATGTTGGTGCAGTTGATGATTTAAATATCAACTATATTAGATTAAATAATAAAACCTTATCTTCTGGTGATGTAATTACTTTCAAAGAATCAGGAATAACCGCTGTTGTTTCTATAAATGATCTAGGAGATAATGATATTTCCGATAATTACTATCTTGATAATGGTCAAAGAGATACTTTCTACGATTACTCAAGAATAGTTAGAGTTCCAACATCAAAAGAACCAACAAGAAGATTAAAAATTGTTTATGAGTATGCTGATTTCTCAGCATCTGATACTGGTGATATAACAACTGTCAATAGTTATGGAGAATTTGACTATTGCGATCTTCCTAGAATCAATTCTGTCAGTGTTTCTGATATTATTGATATTAGACCAAGAGTTTCCGAATTCTCATCAACTACATTATCACCATTTGAATTTAATGCAAGAAACTTTACTTCTGCAGGAAATTCTGCTGCAAATATTCTTGCTTCTGATGAGTCAATTCTTCTTGACTATTCATTCTACTTACCAAGAGTTGATAAAATCTTCTTAAGTAAAGATGGAACTTTCCAACTTATTAAGGGTGTTCCTGCCGAAGTTCCCATTCTTCCAAATAATATTGAAGAAAGTTTAGAAGTTGCAACAATAACTCTTCCTGCATATCTTTGTAATGCAAATGAAGTTAATATTTCTGCTAATAGACATCCTAGATATACGATGTCTGATATCAAGGGTCTTGAGCAGAGAATTAAGAATTTAGAATTTTATACATCACTGTCATTATTGGAATCAGATACAGAAAATCTTTATATTAGAGATGTCAATGGTTTAAACAGATTTAAGTCTGGTTTCTTTGTTGATGATTTCTCATCTACAAGATCTCAACTTAAGACAACTGGTGTTAAGAATAGCATTGATGTCAAGAATGCAGTATTGAGACCTTCTCATTATACAAATGAGATTGATTTGGTACTTGGTTCCAATTCCCTTCTTGGCATTGGAACAAGTCCAGATGCAAGTGTTGACCAAAGGTTTACTACTGACTTAGATGCAATTGATGTTGTTAGAACTGGAAGAGTTCTAACATTGAATTATGTTGAAGACACATATATTGTACAAAACTATGCAACAAGAACTGAAAATGTTACTCCATTCCTCGTTACTTACTACTCAGGAACCATTGAGATAACACCATCTTCTGATGTTTGGATTGATACTACAATAACCAACTCCAAAACTATTGAACTTGAAGGCGACTACACAAAAACCATTTCACAATTAGAAATTGAAGGATATGATAAAAAGACTGGATATACTCCCATAGTTTGGGGTTCTTGGGAAACTACTTGGACTGGTGAAGATAAGAAAGGAACGAGTGATACTGCTTGGAAGGGAAATCAACTTATTAGAACTGATTCCGAAACTGTAACAAAAACTGGAACAAAAACCAGAGAAGGCACTAGAAAGGTTGCTAAAGAAGTATTTGACGATATTAATATTGGACAATCACTTCTCAGTACTCAAATTGTACCTTATTTGAGATCAAGGAACATCGAATTTGTTTCAAAAAGAATGAAACCATTGACGAGAGTTTATGGATTCTTTGATGGACAAGATGTTAATGAATATATTGTACCAAAATTAATTGAGATTGAAATGGTCAGTGGCACTTTTGAAGTTGGAGAAACTGTAAAGGATGTTAATGCTACGACACCAGAGAATGATCCAGTTAGATGTGGTCTTGGCCTTGTTACGGTACAACAAGAGCGTCGTGTACTACCTCCAGCGTTAGTTAATAGTGGAGGAAATCCCGAAGCAACCATATCATTTAGAGTTGCTCAACAAAATCATAAGTATGGTCCATACAATGCACCATCTTCAACATATAATTTGAATCCTTATGATGAACAACCAATTTCAGATTCTTATTCATCAACATCTAATATTCTCAATATAGACACATTTAGTATATGTGATAAAAACACTAATAATTTCTTTGGATATATCAAAGAAGGCACTAAACTTGTTGGACAAACTAGTGGAGCAGTTGCGACTGTTAGAAGTGTAAAACTTGTTACTGACGATATTGGAACTATTATTGGTTCATTATTTGTTCCAGATCCAAAGTTGGTCAATAATCCAAAGTTTGAAGCAGGAACAAAACTCTTCAGACTTACAAGTAGTGCAAACAATTCACAGATTCCTGGTTTTGTGGACACAAGTGCTGAAGAAAGATTTGAATCTAGAGGCATCTTAAATAAAACGCAGGAAAATATACTATCTGTTAGAAATATGCGAGTCGAAACACAGACTCAAAAAGAAAGTGAAACTGTCACTGATGAAAATACTACTGTTGTAGGAACAACTGTAGTTGGAACATACAAACCACCTTCTGGACCATCATATAGCAGAGGTAGCACATCAACTGGTGTAGAGATTTTTGTTCCAGTAACGAATAGTACATCAGGTACTGTTGCCGCTGGGTCAAAAAATATTAATCAAACAGTTCTTAATGCTGTACAAAGTGCTTATGTAAATCATTTAGGAAGAAGACCTGATTCTAGTGGTGAACAATATTGGTCTACTACCAGATACAATGAACTGATTGGACAAGGAAAGTCACAATCACAAGCACTTGCTCAAATTGATAAAGATATTAAATC
>Ga0208428_1000378_pt1 | contig 21391 bp, 36 predicted proteins | sample DEB08_DNA_11_FD_184535 | JGI IMG/M metagenome (GOLD analysis project Ga0208428, IMG submission 184535) | Aqueous microbial communities from the Delaware River and Bay under freshwater to marine salinity gradient to study organic matter... | ecosystem: Environmental > Aquatic > Marine > Coastal ... | reverse complement strand
TTTAGCCTTAAAAGATTTAAACCAACAAAAAAGGCAAAATATATCTGTTATTAATGATTATAACGAACAACAAGCAAATTCCACAACATTAATAAGAGGTTTAGATGAATTTACAGGTGGTTATGCAAGTAGTCTTAAAGATGTTTTTAATGGATTTCAAGAAAGCTCTAAAGGAGTTAAATTTTTTATTAGCAGTTTAAGTAATATGCAAAAAGCTCTAATTGCTACAGGCATAGGGGCATTAGTTGTTACTTTAGGTGTTATTGCTGCAAATTGGGATAAAATAAGTAATGCAGTATTAAACGCAACAGGAAAGAATCAAGATTATTTAAATGCCGCAGAAAAGGTAAGGTTAGAAGAAGAATCTAAATTAAAAATATTAGAAAGCCAACAAAATATTTTAGCACTACAAGGCTACACAGAAGAACAAATTTTAGAAATTAGAAAAAAGCAATCTGAACAAACCTTAAAAGCTATACAAGATGAATTAGCAGCAAAGAAAAAAGCACAAGCTGAAGAAATTGGATTCATAGTTTCAATGAAAGCTTTAGCAGACCAAGTTGGATTAGGCTTTTTAGCTAACTTTTTCTTAGGAGATGAGGAAGAAAGAGAAGAAAATGAAAAAGCAATCAAATCTCAAGAACAAGAGGTAATTTCATTAATGGATAAAATTGCATCAATGCAATTAAAATTAAATGAAATAAAAAAAGATGGGGAACAGGCTACAAAAGAAATGTTTGATGAGTTTAATAAGCAAGATGTAGAGGATGATGATTTTCAGAAAGACATTGATAGACTTAATAAGATTTATGAATATGAGCAGGCTTCAAGTGATAGAAGAATTTTTAGTAAAGAACAAGAGGCAGATATAATTACAAACCTTGAAGCAAAAACAGCAGAAGAACTTTTAAAACAGCAACAAGATGCAGCAAAAAAAGAAGCAGCAATAGAAGAAGGTAAAAAAAGAAATAAGGAAATGAACGCTTTAAATGCGGCTAATACCATCTTAGGAATTAATTCTTTATTTGAAGGCAAAACAGAAGAAGAGCAAAAAGCAGCATTTGAAAGAACAAAAAAATTAAACATAGCAGCAGCTTTAGTTGAAACTTATTTAGCAGCACAAAAAGCATTTACTTCTCAAATTATACCTTTAGACCCAACTTCACCCGTTAGGGGTGGATTAGCGGCAGCAGCAGCAGTTGCAGCGGGTTTAGGTAGAGTTAATCAAATCAGAAAGCAAAAGTTTTCAGGAGGCGGTGGAGGTGGTGGCCCAACACCTATTTCAATAGGTTCAATAGGTGGCAGCGGAAACGGTTCAGCAGGCGTAGGCTTTAACCCATCAACACCAACAATAACTGCAATACCAACATCAAGCCAAATAGCAGCACAAGGTGGGCAGCAAAGCAATGTTAGAGCCTATGTAGTGCAAACAGATATAAACAACCAAACAGCGTTAGATAAAAGAATCAATCAAAGAGCAACATTATGACACAAATAGTAGAATTAATATTAGACGAAGAAGAAGAGGGCGGAATCTATGCAATTAGCATAGTAGATATGCCTGCAATAGAAAGTAATTTTATAGCCCTTTCAGAAGATAAAAAGACAAAGTATAGTTTAGCCCAAGTTGATAACGAGCAAAGGTTATTGGTTGGGGCTGCATTGATACCTAACAAGCAAATTTTTAGAAAGGATGCAGAGGACAATGAGTTTTATGTTTATTTTTCTAAAGATACGGTTAAAAAGGCGGCTTATAGATTCTTAAAAAGCAATGCACACCATAACCACACCTTACAACATCAAGAAGAAATTGAGGGGCTTTATGTGGCTGAAAGTTGGATAGTTGAATCAGAGCAAGACAAGTCAAGAAAATACGGGTTAAATGTACCAATAGGCACTTGGATGGTTGCGGTTAAAGTAGATAATGAACAAATTTGGAATGAGCAAATAAAAAGCGGTAACGCTAAAGGTTTTAGCATAGAGGCTTATTTTGCAAATAAATTAGGAAGCATTAAACAGAGTGTTGATGACGTTGTAATTGAATCCGCCCAACTTTTAAATAAAATGCTAAATTTGTAGAAACTAAATAACTAAATATGAATATAACCAACGATTTAAAACCATTAGGAATTGATGACGTGGCTAACAGTAGTTGGTTTTACGAAAAGAATTGGTTAATTGTTGGCACAGGTCACAGCATTGAGAAATGGACACCTGAATTAAAACAGGAATATAATATTTGGACTATAAATGCGGCGATTAGCCATACAAAGTACGCAGATATTGCGGCAATTCACGACCAAGTTATCTACTACGACATTAAAAAGTTTATTCAAAACAATTTTGATTATAGATATATCTTAACCCGAACACCAAACATTCAAAAACAGCCTAACACTTGTTACGTTCAGTTAGAATGTGATACAAAATATAGGGATTTGGGGTTAAAACAATACCCACGTTTAAATAGTAGTGCCTTTGCATTTAGGTTTTTAGGTGAACGTTTTAAAAATATCTACTCAATTGGTATTGATGGAGGCAATAAAGTAAGTGAATTAATGCCTGACTTTTACCAAAACCACGAAAACGGGCAGAATTTTGATGCCCATAACGGTTTTATACCTATATTTAAAAAGGAATTTGGATTTAATCATATAAAATTATGAGTGAAAAAGAGCATTTCGGCAGGCCATTTGGCAGCTTTAAAGTTTCAGTTGAGCAAATAAAAGCTGAATGGAACAAGTATATTGACTATTGTTCTAAGTTTAAGGTTGAACACCCAACAGGAAGCGGTAAAGTAGTTGAGGTTAGAAAGCCAAGAGTGCCAACAATAGGTGAGTTCATTGAGCGTTTAGACATTTGCTACTACACTTGGGAGAAATTCACCTTAGAAGAAAGCCACAAAGAGTTTAAAGAAACGGTTAGCAAGATTAACGAGATAATTCAGAACAGAAAAGTGTCTGCATTATTAAACGGTGAAGGCAACACAACAGGTTTAATATTCGATTTAAAGGCTAACTACGGTTGGAAGGATAAACAAACGGTTGAGCATACAGGCGATACAGATAATCAATTAGTGGTTAGGGTTATTGATGGAACTCAAAACAAATAAAGTATTTTGGCATCTTGAAAACTCAAAGAGCAAGTATGTAATTGAGCAAGGTGGCACAAGGTCCGGCAAGACTTATAATATTTTAATTTGGCTAGTTTATTATGCTAATTTACACAAGGGTAAAACCATTACCATTTGTCGTAAATCATTTCCATCATTAAGGGGTTCAGTGTATCGAGATTTTATAGAGATACTTCAAAATGCAGATTTATATGATGAATCTTTGCATAACAAAACAGAAAACATTTACCGATTAAACGGAAACCTTTTTGAATTTATTTCAGTAGACCAAGCCCAAAAAATCAGAGGCCGTAAAAGAAATATACTATTTATAAATGAGGCCAATGAAATAAACTACGAAGAGTTTTTTCAGTTGGATATTAGAACAACCGACAAAGTTATAATTGACTACAACCCATCAGAAGATTTTTGGGTTGAGGATATTAAAAAACAAAATGAGTGCGATTTCTTTATTACTACTTATTTAGACAATCCATTTTTACCTAAAGAATTAATTGAAAAAATTGAAAGGATAAAAGACCAAGATGAAAACTATTGGCGAGTTTACGGTTTAGGGTTAAAAGGATTTATAGAGGGACAAATATTTGCTAATTTTAATGAAGTTGATAAATGGCCTGAATGCAAATGGGCGGCTGCAGGATTAGATTTTGGCTATACGAATGACCCAACCGCTTTAATTAAATTTGGAATGTTTGAGGGTGAAATATATCTTCAAGAATTATTATACCAAACAGGTTTAACAAATCAAGAAATAGGCAACTATTTAAAAAGTTTTAACATTGATAGGCGGATGGAAATAATTTGCGATTCAGCCGAGCCAAAGAGTATTCAAGAAATCTATTTAATGGGTTTTAACGCTAAAGGAGTTATAAAAGGTGCTGACAGTATCAAGAATGGAATTGATATCTTAAAACGTCACAAAATAAACATAGTTAAAGGCTCACCAAATATTATTAAAGAGTTTAGGAATTACAAATGGCAAAAGGATAAAAACGGTAATATGATAAACAAACCGATTGACTTTTACAACCATGCTTGCGATGCAATTAGATATGTAGCATTAACTAAATTACAAATTGAAAACAAAGGTAAATATATTATAGGATGAGAATACTAACAGCAGCAACAATGAAAGGGGCGATAAATTACCACAGGTTAATTAGCCCGCATATTATGTTAAAGGCGGCTTACCCCGACACCGAAATTTTAACCACCGTAAGTCAATCTTCAATTTTAAACACTGATTTAAATAAAATTGATATGATAATTTTTACAAGGTTTATTGCCTTTAAAGAAATTGAAAGAATAACAGATTGGTTGAGAAAAAAAGCACATGTAAAATTAGTGTTAGATATTGATGACTATTGGAAGTTAGACGACCATCATATTTTAAGCCATTTATACAATAAAGACTTTGAAGAACAAACAATAAAAACTTTTAGATGTGTTGACCATATAATTACCACCAATAAAAGGTTGGCTAAAATGATTAAACCTTATAATAAAAGAGTTACGGTAATACCCAACATAATTAACACCGATGAAATGCAATGGAAGCCATCGCCAAAAAGAAAAGGCAAGGTTAAAATATCTTTCTTTGGAGGTGAAACACATTTTGAGGATTTGAAATTTAGCAAGGTAGATTACAGCAAACTAAATGCGGTGGCCTATGTTGAAAAATACAAAGAATTAGGCTTTCAAATTGAGCAACCAAAAGACGAATGGACATACGGCACTTTATTTGATGACACCGACATTTCAATTGCTCCTTTATTACCCACAAAGTTTAACAGTTGCAAATCAAATTTAAAAGTAGTTGAGGCGGGTGTAAAGGGCAAGTTAATTTGCACCACCAAAACACCACCATATTTAGATTTTCAAAGCGAAAACATTATTTACTTTGAGCCAAATGAAGATTGGACAGATAAATTAACATTACTTTTAAAAGACCGAGCAAGCGTTGAGCAAATTTCTAAACGATTGCAAGAGGAAATTTTAGACCATTACAACCCACATAGATGGACAAAATTCAGAATGGATTTGTATAAATCAATTTTATAACATTTTGTAAAATACAATTTGTTATATTTGTATTGTGAATTTTTAAAATTCATTATGATTTTTTGTAATATTAAAAGCTCAAAGGCGTCCCTCCTTTGGGCTTTTTTGTTTCTAAATGCAACACAAGCCCATTTATTTAGTTATTAGGTTAAGCAATAATTAAAAAATGGCAGAAAAAAATATCAAAGAAACTATTGGTGAGTACCTTTTAAAATTAGGACATCAATTAACCAATACAGATGAAAACGGCCTTAAACCTGAAGAAGCCGCACTAGTTCACGAAGTAAAATTCATGGTTGAATCAATGCTTGAAGATGGTGTTACTAACATCGCTTCACCTGCCGATGAATGGGCAGCAGGCGTTGAAGTATTTATTATGGCAGATGGCGAGCAAATGCCGTTACCTGTTGGTGAATACGTTTTGGCAGATGGTTCAATGTTGGTTGTAGAAAATGACGGAATCGTTGCAAACTACACACCTGCAAATGTTGAAGAAGAAAGCACAAATGTTGAGCAAGATGCAAACGCAGTAGCAGAAGCAGCCCCAACACAAAGCCCACAAGCAAAAGCAATCATTGAAAGCGTGGTTAAAGAAACCAAGTTTGAAGCTGAAAAAGAAATTGAATCATTAAAGGCTGAATTATCAACTTTAAAAGGTTTGATTGATGAGAAATTTTCAGCCGTTGCAGGTTCAGTAGATGTAATTACAAATGAGTTGGTAGAATTATCTAAACCAATGGACAAGGTAAAACACAGCCCTGAAAAAAACACAGTGAAACAAATAACAAAAGACGATTTATTAAAAATGTCTTTAAGTCAAAGAATAGAATATTTTAAAAATAAATTAAATTAATTAAAAAAATGGCAACAGAAACAACTTTATCAGGTAATTTTGTAGGCACAAAAGCCGCAGGTTATTTTTACCCTGCAATATTGCAAGGTAACACAATTAACGATAATGTAATTACTATACATGAAAACGTTGATTATAAATTAAACATTAGAAATTTAGGTTTAGGCACGACAGGATTTTTATCAGTGGCTTCGTGCGATTTTACACCAACAGGCGATGTATCTTTAAGCGATGTAGTATTAGAGCCCACCGACCTGCAAGTAAACATCCAACTTTGTAAAAAAGATTTTCGCAGTCAATGGGAGAAATTAGAAATGAGAGGTGCATTGTTAAACCAAGAGTTACCTTCTTCTTTCCAAGAATTTTTCATTCAAAAGAACTTAGAATTAATTGCTAAAGATTTTGAGGTAGCAGTTTGGCAGGGTGGATCATTTGGCGGATTTGAAGCTAAATTAGCGGCTAACGGAGATGTAATTGATGTTACAGGTACTACTCTAACTGCAGCTAATATATTAGCTGAAATAGGAAAAGTTTATGCAGCTATTCCTGATGCGTTATACAGTGCAGATGATATTAAAATATATGTGCCAATCTCAGCAGCTAAATTATATCAACAAGCAACAGCCGCAGTTGGTGCAGGCTATTCAGGAGGAACAGGTGCAGGTTACAGAGGTGAATCTTATGTAGGAGAAAAACCATTTGATTACTTAGGTATTCCAATTGTAATAGCAAACGGAATGAGTGCTAATAAAATGGTTGCTGCAAGAAAATCAGATTTACATTTTGGTACAAACATAATGACTGATATGTCAGAAATTAGAGTTGTGGACATGGCTGCAACTGACGGCTCAGATAATGTGAGATTTGTAGCAAGAATGACAGGTGGCACGCAATTAACCAACGGGAGCAATATAGTATATTATTCATAATTAAAAGAAATTCAAAATGGCTTGTGATTTAACATCAGGGCGTTTGTGGGAATGTAAAGAGCAAGTAGGCGGTATCAAAACCGTTTACTTTGCTGACTTTGGCGACCTTACAGGATTGACCGTTTCAAACGGGGCAATTTCAACAGGGCTAACAGGCAAAACTCTTTACAGATACGAACTACCCGACTATACAGGAAACTTAACCGAAACATTAACAGCATCTGCTGAAAGCGGTACTCTATTTTATGAGCAAGCCCTTGAAATTACTTTACATAAATTAAGGGCAGCCGACAGCGATGAAATTAAGTTATTGGCAAAAGGTAGACCTCATTGCATTGTAGTTGATAACAACGATAACAAATTACTTTTAGGCTTTCAAAAAGGCTTAAATGTAACAACCGTTGCAGGTCAAACAGGAACAGCGGCAGGTGATTTAAGCGGGTACGTTCTTAGCTTTACAGCGAGTGAAGTACAAGCAGCCCCATTTGTTACAGATGACATTTCAAACGCTACAGTAGTAACTTCGTAATTCTCTCTTTCATATTTAGTTTTAGTTTTGAGGGGCTGCAATTTGTAGCCCCTTTTTTTTATTATATTTTAATAAACGATTAAATATTTTAATTATAGCTACAATAGATTCAACCCTGAGTATTTCATTTAAACCAAAGTCAGTATAAAGTTATTGGTTCTATTGATTTTAGCTATAATTTTTAAACTATACAAATTTAGTAAAATCATTAAATAACAACAACAAAGGATATTAATCGTTATTAGGTTAGCATGATATACATAGGTACTACAACAGCTTACATATTTATTAACTTATACGAACGTGGTGAAAGTTTAACAAGCACTACTACTTATGATTTAATATTTACAAATCAAGCCACCAAAAAAGAAACTACTATTTCTGCTCAAGCCACAGCGATAACAGAAAGATATTTTCAGTTTTTTTTAAATGATGGGTTAGCGGGTGAGCCTGACGGGTTTTATGAGTTAAATATTTACAGCGGTTCAGATTTAATTTACAATGAACTTTGTTTTGTAAACGATAAAACAGACGTTACCTATAATGCTAATTCAATTACAACAATATACAACGTAAATGAGCCGAGTTAAAAGAACACAACCTACAAATAAATACGAATTTTCAATTGTAAACTTACAAGAGGATAACGAGCCTTTAGCAAGTATTCAAAGAAATAAAGAATGGGTTGGCTATGGCACAGACCAAAGACTACCAACGGGGTACTTTAACTACATTAATTACCTATACAAAAACTCAAGCCTTAACTATGCGTTAATTTCAGGTATTGCAGACCGTATTTATGGTCAGGGCTTATTTACTCATTCAAGAGATAAAATAGGTTTAGCCAAATTTAAGGCGGTATTCAATAAAGAAGAACAAAAGAAATTTATTTTAGACGTTTATGAGCAGGGTAACGGGGCTTTACAACTAACCACCGATAGAGCAGGAAGAATTACAGAGGTTGAACATATGCCAATTAACACTTTATTACCAAATAAAGCTGATGAAGATGGCTTAATACCTTCTTATTGGTATTCTGCCAATTGGGATGACCACCGTAAACAAGAATTTAAACCTATTGAGATAGAGTCTTGGAATCCTGACAAGCCAAAGGCGGGTAACTTTATCTATTATTATAGAAACTATGCACCTGACAGCTTTTATTTTGGCACACCTACATGGTTAGGCGGCGTTAAATGGGCTGAAATGGATATTGAGTTGGCTAACTACCATCTAAGTAATATTAAAAGCGGATTTAGTGGGGCAACTATTGTTCAATTCAATAACGGAATACCTGATCCACATGAAAGAATGCAAATTGAAAAACTTTTTAAAGACAAGTTTACAGGAACACATGGCGAAAAGATTGTGTTTATGTACAACGATTCTAAAGAAAGAAGTGCAGAAATATACAATGCCGAGTTACCTGATGCGGATAAGCAATATGAGCAAATGGCAACCCAAATAAGAGATAATATTTTGGTGGCTCACAAGGTAACAAGCCCAATGCTATTAGGTATAAGACAAGCAACAGGGTTAGGTAATAATGCAGATGAAATTAGAACTGCAAATGAGTTGTTTCAAAATACGGTAATCAAACCAATTCAAAACGATTTGATTGATTTCTATGACCCTATTTTGCAGTATATGGAATTATCAAGCGCATTGTATTATATGCCATTTAAACCCGTTCAAGATGCGCCTGAAGTACAAATGAAAGAGGTTAGAATGTCAGCCGAGCCAACACCATTTAAAATACTTACAGAGGAAGAAAGCGAGTGGTTAAATGCGGAGTTGGATGCTTTAGGCGAAAGTGAAGATGACTTGTTAAACGATGGGTTTATTTGTGTTGAAGAAGAAGATTGCGATGGTGATGATGAATTAAGTATTAAAATGAGCCAAGTTAATTTAAGCAATGATTTAGATGCTTGGGGAGTAACACCTAACAAACCATCAAAATACGATGTAGAAAACAAAGATAAAACGGGTATGTGGTTAGTTAGGTATCAATATTCTTTAGCTAAACAATTAGAAAGAAAAGGCGAGCCTGATTTAATAGATACATCAAGAAACTTTTGCATAACTCAAATTGATAACGCTAAAAATGGCAATCGAGTTTATAAAAGAGAATTAATAGAAAATCTATCAAATCCAGATTTTGGTAGTTATAATTTATTTTGGTACAAGGGTAGTTATAATTGTAGGCACGTTTGGAAGCGAAAATTATTTTTTAAAAGTTATGATGAGCCAAAGGCAAGACCCGTTGGTAATGTGCCATACGTGGCAAATAGGGTAAACGATACAAGAGCAACAACCAAAAATAGACCCGTAAAAAGATGAGTATAACGCAAAATATGTTTATTAGTTTGGGGTTCTTAAAAGAAACTACCCCATTAAATGATAATGTAGACGATGCTAAAATTAGGAGTGTACTTTTAGCAACTCAAAGAATGTACATTGAACCAATTTTGGGCAGTGATTTATACAACAAAATTTCAAGTGATATTGCAGGAAGTTCATTAACGGGTAATTATAAAACATTAACCGACACTTGGATTGCGCCTTGTTTGGCGTGGTACACTTACAGCGAATTAATACCTGATGTTGGGGTACAAGTTGCAAGGGGTGGTGTTTATAGAAGTAATGCAGAAAACAGCCAAACGGCAAGCATATCAGAATTAAATTACTACCAACAAAAACAAAGGGATAGGGGCGAACATTTTGCAGACCGTTTAACAGAATACCTTTGTAGTAATTCAAGTTTGTTTCCTGAATATTCAACCAATAGCGATGAAGATTTAAGGCCGATTAAAAGCAAAGCATTTCACGGAATTAGTTTAGATTATACAACACCAAACGCATATGAAAAAAGAACAGGACAAAGATATTAAGAGGGATAGAAGCCCAAGCAAGGAAAACATCAAGAAATTACAAGAATATATTTTAAACAAAATAAAAAAAGAAAACAGCAAGATTTAGAATAATGGCAGCAGATTTAGTAGACACTTTAATTAATACAGGAGGCGGTGCAGGTGGGGGCGGTCTATTTGGGTTTTTAGTTGCTAAATATTTAGGCAATAAAAGCGATAAGGAGATTGAAGATATTAAAAAGGAGTTGCAAAATAATAAAGATGCTGACTCAATTAGAGATACTGCTATTCAGTTGCTTAAATTAGAGGTTGAAAATAGTAAACAACTAAGCGGTAAATTAGAATCTCAATTGAGCAAGATGGAAGAAAAGTTTGAAAAGAAATTAGATGCTATATTTGACAGATTAAATCAAGGCAGATAATGGAAATTAAAATAACAGGTGATTCAGACGAATTTAACGAGCAAGGCAATTTTGATAAAGAGATTATTTTGAGTAATGATTCCTTAGCTAATTTATCTTATGTTGAATTATACATTGATGATAAAGTAGTGGCTTTAGATTTAACCCAATTGTATGTTGGCGTTAAAGCCTTTTACGAGCAGTATATTTTAGTTGAAAATAGAGAAGTTAGAATTTCACAAATAAATAATTGATGGATTACTTTGAATTACATGAGTTAGTTGATAAACCTACTTGGGAAAGGTTAGGTGAAAAATCAATTTGGATGCTAAATGAAAAGGCCGTTAATGGGTTAATCGCTTTGCGTGTAGCTTTAGACAAGCCTATTACGGTTAATAATTACTTTTGGGGTGGTAATCTATCTAATAGAGGTTATCGTTCAATATACAGCACCGTAGGCGGTAAATTTAGCCAACATAGAGTTGGTAACGCTTTTGATATTAATGTAAAAGGGATGACGCCTGACCAAGTTTATGACTACATTTTAGACAATTACAAGGCTTTTGGAATTACAACCATTGAGCATAAGAGTTTCACACAGACTTGGACTCATATAGATTTCAGGAAAACAAATGAAAAAACAATTAAAATAGTAAAACCATGAGTAAATTAAAAAAGTTTTTCAATAGCAAAGCAGGGGGTTATGTTAAATCAGTAGGCTTAGGCTTACTAAAGGGTGTTACTGGCCCTGTTGGCGGTGCAATAGGTGGCGCATTTGATGGCATAAAAGGAGAGATACTTAACAATGTAGAAAGCAAAACAGGCGGTGAAGGTCAAATTGATTGGGTTAGGCTTTTAAGTTTTATTGGCGGTGCTATTGGTTTTGCATATTTGGCTTATGCTTTGTTTACAGGCTTAATTACTTTTGATGACTTTATTAAAATGTTAGAAAACGTTTTAGAGGTTATTGAATAACGAACTTTTCGTAACGAACTTTTCGTTTCGTAATTTACGGAATTATTAAATAAACAAATATGCCTCTAAGTGATTTTATGAAATATAAAACAGATTTTTTAGCAAGACATCAGATTGATAGACTTTTGCGAATACAGGCTACAATATGTACTAATTTAGGCATAGATAGCAGCAAGCAAGAAAAGAAAGAAGCCGACAAAAAGATTGCAATTTTAGACAGAATGATTAGGAAAATAGATAGGACTTTTTTTCCTTCATTAGAAAGCACAAAATAAATTTCCGTAAATAACGGAACGTAAACAACGGAATTAATGAGGCATGAAATTATTACCCACGCTCCAAATGTTCACGAGGCTCAATACTTTTTTGAGGCAGGAGAGTTAAACCGAAAGGTTAGAATCGCAATGTTATCAGATATACATTGGGATAATCCAAAATGCGATTGGGAATTACTTAAAAAAGATTTAGAATACTGCAAAGCCAATAATATCCGCATACATATTAATGGGGATTTCTTCTGCATGATGCAAGGGCGAGGTGATTTTAGGGGCAACAAAGCCGATATAAGACCCGAGCACAACACAGCTACTTATTTACAAAGCGTTGTTAATACAGCCGTTGAATGGTGGAAACCTTACGCACATCTAATTGATGTAATTGGTTATGGAAACCACGAAACAGGAATAATTAAGCACAAAGAATATGACCCTTTGCAAGGATTTATCGACTTATTAAACCACGAAGCCAAATCAAATGTAAAGAAAGGTGGTTACGGAGGTTGGTATATTATCAGAATGCAGGCGGGAGTATCAAGAAGCAAGGCTTGTTCATTTAAAATTAAATACTTTCATGGCTCAGGTGGTGGTGGTGTTGTTACAAGAGGCGAAATAAACCTTTCAAGAGCTTTAATGGCGTTTGAAGGTATGGACTGCTTTACAATGGGACACGTTCACGAAAACAAAGAAACTTGGGTTGCAAGAGATGTTATTAACAACCTCAATAAAGTAAGCCATAAACCTATTCTATTAATGAATACAGGTACATATAAAGAGGAATATGGCGATGGTTCAAAAGGTTGGCACGTTGAAAGGGGCGCACCTCCTAAACCTGTTGGTGGCCGGATTTTAGAATTAAATCTAACATTAAAACATGCTGGAGATTGTTTTATAAATTCAAAAAGTTACAGATTTTAATTATATTTGTTCAGGTAATAGGTTTTTTCATAGTAGTTTTAGTTTAGGATTAAGGGGGTTTTTGCCCCCTTTTTTTGTTTTCAATAAAAATATTTGTTAAAAAGTTTGGTAGTTATCAACAAAAGAATTAATATTGTTGAGAATTAAAACTAAAACAAAATGAAACTACCAACAATTAAAGACCTTAATCAAGGCAAATGGGATAACCATTTTACTTTCTCAATTAAAAACTTAGGCAGCTTTGAATTTGATTATGAAGCCACCGAGCCAACATTTAAAGTAGATGATGTTAATTATCATACGGTTGTAAGGCAGGGAGATTTTAATTTAAACAGCCTTGTTTTTTACTTTGATGATAATTCAGAGCCAATAGCTGACAATGACATTAAAGATTCATCAATTTATGAATTGTTAATGACCAAATTTTCAGAATACAATGTAATACACGATGAAACTCACAATTTTTATATTAACTTTTAAAACTAAACAAAATGACTACTAAACAACTAAATGATGCTATTGCATTACATGAAGCCTTTGGTTACACCTTAGAGGCTATTAAAAACCTTAAACTTCAATTTGTAAGAAACGAAGCCTACATAGATGACTTCGAGGATATAAATCCTATAAACTGCGATTCTAAAAAAATAAAGAATCGAGAAATAAAAGAGAGAATTAAAATGCTAACAGAGGACTACAACGAAAAAGTAAAACAACTAAACACTATTTAAAATGAGCAAAGAATTAAAACCCGTTTCAATCACAGTATTGAACAAATCAGAAAAGCAAATACTAAACAAAGAGCAGTTAAATTTTCTACTTGGGAAAACACCACCTGCTCACATTTACACAAGACCCGCAAAAGGTGGAGGCCAATGGAAATTTGTTACAGGCGTTTATGTTAAGAAAGTATTAAATTCAATCTTCGGTTGGGATTGGGATTTTGAAATAGTTTCTTTTGATGTAAACATGGCAGCTAAACAAGCCATTGTTCATGGTAAATTAACTTGCAGGGCAAACGGTGCTACCGTTGTTAAACATCAATTCGGTAGAGCCGACATAAAGATAAGAAAAGCGGATGGCGCACCCTTAGATTTAGGTAATGATTTAAAGGCAGCAAGCACCGATGCCTTGAAAAAATGTGCAAGTGAATTGGGTATTGCATCAGATGTTTATGGTGAATCAGAATTTAAAAGTATTACCGTTACAGACGAACAAACCACAAACGAATCTTTACTTAAAGAATTAAGCCAATTGTTAATTATTAAAAAGGCTTATTTATCTGATGAAGATTTAAAGCGCATTGAGGAGATAATTATTGAAGAGGAGGCCACAAGCTACCAAAAAGCAATTCAAACCCTTAAATCACTTTAAAATGAGCAGAGTTGGAAATTTTACAAGCAGTCAGGTTTATAGGCTTTGTACTTTTGGTAGGTCTAAAGATTCAATCGGTGCGCCTTTTTATACTTATGTTCAGGAAAAGTTAAGAGAGCATAGAACAGGCCGACCAATAGGAAAGGACACAAACGCCAAAAGTACAAATTGGGGTAATTTTATGGAACAGTGGGTATTTGAGGAAAAAATGGGCTTAAAATATAGCTTAGTTTCAAAGAAGCGATATAAACACGAAACTTTATTGTTTAGTGGTATGCCCGATATAATTACAAGCGATACAGTAGGCGACATTAAAAACCCTTATACGGTCAATTCATTCTGCGATTTAGTTGATAGCATGGAATCAATTCAATTATTAAAAAAGAATAACCCTAATTACTATTGGCAATTAGTTGCAAACTCAATTCTAACAGGTTTACCAAACGCTTTATTATTGGTACACATACCGTACAAGGATGAACTAACTAAAATTAGAGAGGCCGCAGACAATTACAACGGCAATCAAAATCAAATAGCCTTTTTAAATTGGGCAGAAGATTCTGAATTACCGTACATTGAAAGGGGCAAATATTACCAAGACATCAACGAGTTTACATTTGAAGTTCCACAAGAGGACAAAGACTTTTTGATTGAAAGATTAACAGAGGCGACTAAATTATTAACTAAACAAATTGAAGAAGATGACATTAGAAGAAATTGATTTAATAATTGAGGGTAAAATAAACATCATTGATAAATACAGGCTTGAGTTAAACAACTTAAAGCAAAAGAGAAAAGAGATTATTGATTTGATGAATACCGATATTAAGCCAAGTAGATTAAACCTAACAGACTTAAAAAAATTCATAGATGACTTTGTTGGTTTTGATATTGCCGACAAGAAAAAAACAATGTATTATACTTGGGCAAGAATGGTTTATTGTAAAATTGCAAAAGACAACAGCCATTATTCACTTAGAGAAATTGGAGAGGCTTTAGGAGGCCGAAACCATGCAACGGTAATTCATAACATTTCACAATTCAACGACAATTACAAATTTGACCCTGAATTTAAAAAAGAAGCAAATAAAATTATTAACCATTTTAATAAATATTTTAATGACAAGTAACTATTCACCCCAAAACGATTTCCCAAATAATGAAGATTGGGATTACATTTTCAAATTAATGATATTGATTGCGCTTTTAATTACAGCTTTAGCAGTTGCATTAATTGTTTTAACACCTGAAATTTTTAACTACCTAATAAATTTATAAAATGAAAAACGAAAACTACACAGTTCAAGAGTCGTATGTAATTAATTCAATTTACAAACAGCCAAATATTAAACAAGCTGATTTAGCTGAACATTGTTTAATTTCACCAAGAATATTGAGAAGCGTTATTAACGGCATTAGAAAAAAAGGTTGGATAACAGAATTTAATACACCTTTTTGGTTGGTTGGTGATAACAATGGATATTCTTTAGAGCCAAAAAACAGCCCAAGATTAAACGAATGGGCTAAAAGATTCGGAAGCCAAGCCAAAGACATGAATACTATTTTGGAGGTATTTAATAGAACAGACTTATTTACTCAAATTGATTAATTATGACTTTAGAACAAAAAGCGGATGCGATGGAGGCTGCCTGCCGATACGTTAATAAAAGCCTGCCAAAATTTAAATTTAAAAATGGTTTTGAAAATGATAATTTTTCTTATCATAAATACAAGCTAACCCAAAAAATTATCGAAAAGTGCAAAGAAGCAAGCCTAAAATTTGAAGTAAACGAAAAATCACTTTTAAAAATTTTAGACCACGATTGGTTAGTTTTTGAAATTGATGAAAACTATGAAGAAAATTCATTTAGAGAAGAAGCTCAAAACATTTTAAAACTTGTTAAAAAAATGTACAATCAAACGGAGTTTAAAATTAGGGCGATTACGATTGACGACATAACAAGCCGAATGAGCATTACTCGAAACAAAGTAAGATTAACAATTCGGTTTTCAGATGAACTAAAGACTTTTTTGAGGGAAGTAAATAAAACCCGTATAATTGACCGTAAACCCGTTTATGATAATTATATCAACTTTAAAAAGTTATACGAGCAGAACGAAGATAAAGAGTATGTAAAATCAAATATGGGGTTTTCAGATAGACAATTTTATTATTACAGAAGTTTAACAAAAAAAATCAGTAAACAATTAAATAAATAGATATGGCAAGTTTAAATTCAGTGTACATTAAATTAGACACTTTAAAACAAATTACCTACACCTTAGAGGTTAAAGGCCTAAACGGTGTTGAATTAACCATTGCGGTTAATGATGAGGTAAACAACTACAACCAAAATGTTTCAGCATTTGTTGCCCAAACCAAAGAACAAAAAGAAGCCAAAACCAAAAAGTTTTACATTGGAAATGGTAGAACAGTTTGGACGGATGGCAAAATTCAGGCGTTTGAATACAAAAAAGATTCAGGTCAAGAAAAAAAAGCCAAAAGCGATAAACAAGCGGATGAAACAGACTTGCCGTTTTAAATAAAGTTGTATATTTGACAAAATGAAATACACCACATTCACAAAATATTTATTAAATCCCTCTATGATTCAAAGGCTTGTGGTGAGCCGCAAAGTTTCATAGGGGGTTTTTTATTTTATAAGTATGAACATTTTAGAAAAAGCAGACGCAATAGTCAATCACAGAAATGAAGAAAAGGAGCGGCAATATGGGCCTTTTAAAGAATCAATGAAAAAAACAGCTGAAATTGCTTCGATTCTTTGTAGTAAAGAAATTACTACTGAAGATGTGTATAAAATTTTAATTTCATTAAAAGCCTCAAGATTAAGCTACTCACATAAAGAAGACACTCTGTTAGATTTAGTAGCATATGTTGGAGCCTTAAATAATTACTACAATGAATAATACTTTTGAAAAAACATATAAAGATATTTTAAAAAAAGTGCTATTAGAAGGCATTGAATCTCAAAATAGGACCGGAGAAAATACAATAAAATTATTTGCTCAAGCTTTAAATATTAACTTGAGTGAAGGTTTCCCAATAGTCACAGGGAAAAAAATTTTTTTTGATAAAGCCTTAGCCGAATTTTTATGGATTTATAATGGTTTAACTGATATAAAGTTTTTAAACAATAATAATATTTTTTGGTGGGATAAATATGCGGTTGACGGAATAGTTAATAAAAGTTATGGGTACCAATTACGCTCTTATGGCGGCTGCTTTGACCAAATAGATTATGTTATTAGTGAAATTAAAAAAGGTTCTCGTCGAGCAGTAGTCTCATTTTGGAATCCTTTGGATTTGGATGTCCAAAATTTGCCTTGCTGTTATATTGACGCAGTTTTTTTTAGAGAAAACAATAGACTAAATTGTAGCATCACATTTAGGAGCTCCGATTTATTTTTAGGGTTGCCTTATGATATTATTTTTGGGGCTTTATTATTAAATGAAATTTGCAAAAAAACCTATTTAGAGCCTTTTAAGTTAGCTGTAAATTTAGTAGACGCTCATATTTATAAAGCTCACAAATTAGCTGTTAAAAAGTATTTAAAAGCCGAAATATTTGAGCTGCCTAAATTAAATTACTCAAAAAAATATTACTTGGAAAATTATATTTGTGGCCCATATATAAAAGCAACTTTATTTTAAAATGTTTTATGTTTATTTAATAAAAAACATTAAAGTAGGATGTACAAGTAATATTTACAATAGGGTAATTAAACAACAGGGCCAAAATAAATATAAAATTTTGTTTAAAACTACCGACATTCACGAAGCATCAAAAAAAGAAATATATTACCAAAAAAAATATAATTTTAAACTAGATAACCAAAAATTTAATCAAATGATACATATAACAAATTACACAATTACGTTTAAAAAATCAAATAAAAATAATTTTATACTAGAAAGTATACCTAATATAATGGAAATTGGGGATGAGGTATATTCTATAAATAATAATTTAAAAACTTGGATTTTAAATAATAATTATAAAAGCCAATTTAGCGAGGAAAGATTTATTTATAAAGATGCGTTTTTAAAAGAATATAATATTTTAAATAGTAGCTATAATTTAGATTTCAATAAAATTAGAAGATGGGCTAAAGAAAAAGGGATTATAGAGAAAGGTGACGTAAAAACCCAATTTTTAAAATTAAATGAAGAAGTAGGGGAATTAGCCCAAGCAATATTAAAAAAAGATAAGGCAGAATTTATCGACGCTATTGGCGATATTGTAGTCGTATTAACAAATTTAAGTGAATTGGGCAATAAGTTTTTTGGATTAGAAGAAAAAAATATCTGTATAGAGGATTGCATTGAGGCTGCCTATAATGTTATAAAAGATAGACAAGGGATAATGTATAATGGCACATTTGAAAAAAAAATATAGAAATGGCTAAAGAATTACCATACTTTCAATTTGAGCCTGCCGAATATTTAACCAAAGATGTTTCATTTTGCAGTTTAGCAGCACAGGGTTTATTTATTAATCTTTGTGCCTATTATTGGCAGCGTGAATGCTCACTTACTAAAGACCAAATTTTAAGAAGGCTTAACTATCCAAAAGAGTTAAATGAATTGATTACAGAGGGTATAATTGATTTAGAAGGTGAAAATATCATAATAAAGTTTCTTGATGTTCAATATGATAATGCAACTACCAAAAGCCGCGTAAATAGCGAGAATGGTGCTAAAGGTGGTAGACCAAAAAAACCGAAACAAAACCCAAAAGAAACCGAAACGAAAGCGAATCAAAAGCCAATTGAAAGCGAATCAAAAGGCATAAGAGAAGAGAAGATAAAAGAATATAATATAATAGAAGAAGAAATAATAAAACCTAAAGAGATAGTTTTTCCTTTTCAATCAAAAAATTTTATTCATCAGTGGCAAGTTTGGAAGCAATACAAAAAAGAACAACATAAATTTACTTACAAATCAGAAGCAAGTGAGCAGGCTGCACTAACCCAACTTCAAAAAATGGCAACAAATCAAGAAAGAAAGGCGGTTGAAATAATTCACCATACTATGGCAAATGGTTGGAAAGGATTTGTTGAGCCTAAAACAGACCCAAGAAAAGAAACACAAGAGGCTTTTAAATCCGTAAAAGATAAAATTAACTTTGATTTTAGTGATGGCAAATTAAGTTTTGAAAGATGAAAAAAATATTTTTTATAAAATAGTTGTATATATAAAATATATATTTATATTTGTGTAACAAAACAAAAGGATATGAAAATTCAAGGTAAAGATTTGCAAGTAAACCAAACAATGAAATTTGGTAATGTTTGGGTTAAAATTGAAAAATTAGTTGAATCAACTTTTAAAAACGGAAACCCAAAAATAGAAATATTTGGAACTCAATTAAAAGGCTTTGTTAAAAGAGATGGCAGAAAAATTCAAACACCTTCAATTAAATTTGAAACAGAAATTAAGCCACAAACTAAAATAGAGGTAAGATGAAAAAGAAACTAATTACACTTCCTAAAGACTTGTTTGAGCAAATTGAAAAATTAGCTTTTAAAAACGACAGAAGCGTAAATAAACAAATTAATTATTTGCTTAAAATAGCTTTAGATAAAAAATAGAATGAAAACAATAAAAGAAGAAACCCCGCAGTTTATTAACAACCTTTTGTTAGAGTTGATTCACTACTACATGAAGTCAATAGGGCAATCAATTAACAAGGATGAGCAAATGGTAAACATAACTTTAACAGAGTTATCAAAATACATTTTTAAGAATCATTTAAGCTACACTATGCAAGAAATCAGAGAAGCTTTTAGTTATGGTAGAGATAACGACCAAACACAAGGAGGGGCTATTTATGCCCAACGAATGATTTTTTGGCTTAAAAATTATCATCAGGATATTTGGTTAAAAAAAAATAAAACAGCCATTCACAACGGCACATTTAACAAACCCGTTGAACCTGAAAAACGTTTGGCGACTTCAAGAAATGTTTCTTTAGAATTTATTAAAGACCAACAAAGAAAGCATCTAAACGGTGAATTTGCAATGCTTGCAGCTTGTTATGAAACGCTTGATAGAATGGGTAAAATTCAAGTTAGCACCGAAGCTAAATGGAATATTGTTAAACGAGCTTGTGAAAACCTTTTAAAAGAGCAGGAGCAATTAAACGATTTGTTTAAATTTAGAAATGTTAAAAAAGAGGTTGAAGCGGTTGAAATTGGGAATAACAAAACAGTAACGCCAAGAATAAAAGCGGAGTGCCAACGAATTTTGGTTGGTGATTTGTTTGAAATAGAAGATTTTTAAAAATATTTACATTTTTTTTATTAAAAAGTTTGCAGGTATTAATATTTGTTGTATTTTTACACTATCAAATTAAAACAAAAAAATTATGACAGCTCAAGAAATTTTCACAGGTATTACAACAGCAGAACTAATCTCTTATAAAGTATCTGGAGATAACTCTAAAGAATTGAAACAAGAAATAGAAAGAAGAATAGCAAAAGAAGCGGCTTCAAGAAAAGGAAAAGTAAATAATACTGAATTAGATGCAAAACACAACGGATAAAGCAAAATGGATAGGCTACTCAAAAGGGGTAGCTTATCCCATCATAAGACTTGGAAAAGAAAAGAACACAGGATGGTGTATTATTGAAGGATGTAGCTTCCCTGTTTGTTGTTTGTTTGAAAGAATAGAAAAACAATGAACAAAAACATAATAATATTAACTAACGGAGAATTTTACGAGGCGTGGGGTTCTCTTGTCGAGTTGTGTAAAGTAAAAGAATTTAGCCATAACTATTTGAAGCGTTTTAAATATCCTTTTTATTACAAAGGCTTAAAATTTATTCGTGTACCGTTTCGTGCTGTCAATAATAGTTTAAAATAACTGCCATAGCTAAACATTGAATATAACAAGTAATAAACAAACCTAATTTGTAAATGCAAAGAACAAATTGAAATTTATGGAAATCCAAATTAAACCATTATCAGTTAATGAGGCTTGGCAGGGTAAACGATTTAAAACGCAGAAGTATAAAGATTGGATTGATTATAGTATTATTCAATTAAAGTC
>Ga0208428_1000375_pt1 | contig 21522 bp, 9 predicted proteins | sample DEB08_DNA_11_FD_184535 | JGI IMG/M metagenome (GOLD analysis project Ga0208428, IMG submission 184535) | Aqueous microbial communities from the Delaware River and Bay under freshwater to marine salinity gradient to study organic matter... | ecosystem: Environmental > Aquatic > Marine > Coastal ... | reverse complement strand
GGTCTTTTTACGGAAGTTGATGGTCAATTAATCAGTTTGGGTGCAAATGTATCTCAAGTAGGTATTGCAACTACTTCTAGAGTTGGTGGTATTGTTAGGATTGATACCAGAGAAAATCGTAAAGCATTTTCCATTAAAGGAGTATCTATTGGCGATACTCAAGGAGATGAATATGATGCGCTTGTTGTTAACTTAGATACCGGAGATACATTTCTAACTCCAGAGAAAGGTAAAGTTGGTATTGGAACAACAATAGCGTATTATGATTTAGAAGTCAGAGGAGAAACGCTTTTAGGAGGACCCCTATATGTAACAAATGGAATTGTTGATACAAGATCTGGAATTGTTTCTGGAAGAGAAAATACATTCCCATTTACTCAAATACCAGCATATAGAAAATATATTAGTGGAATAAGCACTGATGGTCTCAACATATTAGATTCTGTTTCAGGAACGGATATTAATCCAGGAACAGTTATAACTGATATTGAGATAGATAAAATTGTTCTTTCTATTGATCATAATATATTTGGAGTTCCGGTTTTAGGTCAATTCCAAATACAAAGAAATTTCTACTCAGGAAATGATGGAGAAGTTTTAGTTTCCAGAGGTCCAGATTTACCTCCAAACTGGTCTTCTGCTGATGATTCAACAGTTGTTAGTATTACCACATCAACCACATATTACCCAACAATTGTACAAGGTCTAGGAAGACAGCAAACTGGAATTGCTCAATCAGAATTTGTCTTTATACCAGATCCAGGTAATGTTGGTATTGGTTCAACGATCCCAACTGAAAGATTAGATGTTTTAGGAAATGTTGGAGTTTCAGGAACAATCACCGTAGGATTCCTGACAGCACAAAATATTTCAGTTGCAAACACTGCTACAATTGGATTCCTTACAGCAACTAATGTATCTGTTGCAGAGACTGTAACAGTAGGATTCCTGACAGCACAAAATATTGGTGTTGCTGAAACAATTACTTCTAACACAGTTAGTGCATTAACTTATCTTGGGAATGGAGTAAATCTTACTGGCATTGTAACACAAATTGCCGCAGGAAAGGGAATCAATTTAAATTCCACAGAATTTCCAGGAAAGGGTGTTGTAAATATTGATTCTTATTTCCCAATTGGTAAAACTATTTTCGTTACTCAGAATGGAAATGATGCCAATAGTGGTTTGACTGAAAATGATTCCAAGAGAACTATCAAAGCAGCAGCTGCTGTTGCTTTCCCTGGCGATACAATTAAAGTTTATCCTGGTGTTTATGTTGAGAATAATCCAATTGTTCTTGGAACAAGAGTTGCTGTTGAAGGAACAGAACTTAGAAACTGTGTTGTAACTCCAAGATATAAGGATAGAGATATTTTCCATGTAAACAATAGTTGCCACGTTACAGATTTAAGTTTTATTGACACTGAGGATATGGTTCATGGTGCAGCAGTTGTTGCATTCCAACCACTTCTTGGCGTATCAACAGATAGATATTTTGACGCTGCAAGATTGATTCGTTTCAATCTTGATTATATTGCAAAAGAGTCAGTAGGATTCTTAACAAGTGGATTCAGTGGTTTTGCAGGTAATCATAGAGAACAAGACGCTGCAAGATTGATTGATTCTAACATTGATTATATTGCAGCAGAAGCAGTTGGGTTCTTGACTTCACCAACAGGATTAAATTTTGTTGTCCCTGGACCCGGAACAACAGCGGATTGTGCTGATGATGTTAGAGATATTTTCCGCGCAATTTCTTATGACTTAAAGGCAAATAGCAACCGCAAGTCAGTTGGAGCAGCACTTTCATATTATAATGATTCCGGTGCTCTTGTTCATATTACAGGAGCAGGAGTATCTGCGGCAACTATCGCAACATTGAATTATGCCGCAGGAATTGCAAAATCAGTAATTGATAATGTAGCACCTCCAATTTCTTATCAGTCTGGTGTTGGTTCTGTTACTCAAACATTTAATCCTTCAGTCATTGCAGTTCCTGGCGGTTGTGTTGCAGTCGGAACAACAATACAACAATTGGTCGGAATTATCACTTCTGCAATTGGTGCAGGAAATACAAGTGGTCTTCCTGGAATTAGATTTGGTGTCACATTAGAGAGTGCAGATTGTGCTGATGACGTTAAGGATATTTGGAAGTGCGTAATTCATGATATTACCAGAGGTGGCAATTCTAGTTGTGTAGGTGCAGGCAAGTCTTATTTTGATGAAGACTTTAATTTGATTCCACAAATTCTCAAAAATCCAGGAGAAGTTGATCAAACAATTTCAACTCTTGATTATTCTTTTGAAGTTGCAAGAGCAGTTATTAATAATTCGACATGGGGAGGTCTATCAGTAGGAGTTGCTTCTGCGGTTACAGGAGCACTTTACGATAATGTAACTGGAATTGTTACAATTACGGCAAATGGTCATGGATTATCAGAAAAAGATGCTGTTAAAGTTTCTGGACTGGAATTTACTTGCCCATCAGGTCCAGGAATTGTAACATATCCTAGTGGTAAATTTGGAAATATATTTAATGTAGAATCTGTTATTGATACAAACACTTTCAGTGTAATAGTAGGTCAATCAACGCTTCCACACACTTACAATGGCCCTAGTGGAACAATTCAGAAGTATGTAAACTTCCAAAATGAGTTTACGCAAGTTAAAGATATTGCAATACAACCCGATCCAGACACTGGATTTAACCATGCAGTAAATGGATGTGCCAATGTTGTTTCTGCATTGAGATCTTGTGTTGGAGTTGTTACAACTATTCTTGCTTTGGGAGCAAATTCTGGAATTAGAACAACTTATCCAGGAAATGCTGGAATTGGATATACAACTATAGTTGGAGTCACATCAGCAATTTATAATAACTCAACAGGAATTACAACTATCACAGTACCAAACTTCAGTGTTAAAGTTGGTGATGTTGTAGAAATCAGAGATTTACTGTTTGAGTGCGATTCTGGTGGAGGAATAGGAACTCAAAAGTTCCCCTCAGGAAAATATGGATATCTTTTCGATGTTATTGGAGTTGGAACAGATCAATCATTTACCGTCAATACTGGTATTTCTACAATTTCCCATACTTATGTTGGTGGTGGATTTGTCGTAGATCGTGCAATAGGAATTACTACTGCTTCTTACGATAATGTAACTGGGATTACAACAGTAACTGCTCCAGGAGCAATTGTAAAAGTCGGTCAATTTGTAAAACTTCAAAACTTAGAATTCTCATGCACAAGTGGTGCAGGAACAACAACATTATATCCAACTGGCAATCTTGGATTTGAGTTTAGAGTCAATGAGGTTATTGGATCTGGAACCACATTTGTAGTAAACACTGGTGTTTCTACTATTCCTCACACATATGAAGGTGGTGGAGTTGTGTTCCCACCTTATTCTCCTGGTGTTGGTCCTATCACACAAGGTCCTTATATTAGAAACTGCACAAACTTTATTCCAAAATCAATTGGAATGAGAGTTGATGGATTTGATGCAGAACCAGGAAAATTTGATGATATTGGTGTTACTGGAACAATGAGTGTTGACTCATATACACAATATAATCAAGGTGGTATTGGAGTTTCGATTACTAATGGAGCATACTCACAATTAGTTTCTATATTTACGATCTGTGATCAGACTGCAATCTTTACAGCATCAGGTGGTCAATGTGATATTACAAACTCTAACTCATCCTTTGGAACTTTTGGACTTGTTTCCGATGGTGTTGGCGATGAGACTACAAAGTCAATTTACCATTACACTGGAATTGCAAGAACAGAAGCAGCATTAGAGCAATCAATTGTTGAGGTTTCTGGAGTTGGTAATTTGAGACCTTATGATGGACAAGCACTTTATTTTGGCGAACTTTTTTATGAAGTAGAAAGTATAGAAATTCTTGATTCTGGTTTTGGGTATACCCAACCCCCCCAAGTTGCAATTGATTTTCCAACTGGACCAAATGGAATTAGAGCAGAAGCATCTTCAAATATAGATCAATTTGGAAGAGTTTCTAGTATTGATATTGTTAGCAGTGGATCTCAATATAGATTAAGTGATCTTCCTCAAATATCAATTGCTTCTCCTGGTGCAGGAACAACTGCAACAGCAAGATTAAAACTGTATCCAATTTATTACACAATTGAAAGTGCTTCTTTACCATCCGAAGGAAATTCTACGATAGTTTTAAATAATAATCTAAATAATACAGTAAGTACTGGAACCACAGTCTATTTTACTAGATTGAGTCTCCAAATCACTTCGTCTCATTCCTTTGAATGGGTTGGTTCTGGAAATAATATTAACACTGCAAAACCTGCTCTTGGTGGCGTTGTTGTTCCAGAAAATGAAGTTGTTAAATTAAATGGTGGTGAAGTTGTATATACTTCAACCGATCAGGCAGGTAATTTCAAAATTGGTGATGGAGTAGTTGTAAATCAATTAACCGGAACTATTTCTGGAAGATCATTTAGTCAAAGTTTATTAAACACCGTAACCCCACTTATCATCGCATTAGGTAACTAAAATGGCAGCAGTAGCACTTAATAGTTTTAAAACAATCAGAAAAGAACTAACAACAAGTTCTGTTGGCATTTATACTTGTCCTGTTGGAGTTGCTGCAATTGTTATTTTGGCACAGGTTACTAACCTTACTCCCGACATAACTGCACAAGTTACTGCAATTCATTCTCGTCCAGGAGAAACTCCAACAGATTATAAATTTGCAAATGGGTCATTTGTTCCGCCAAATGATAGTATAACTTTAGTTCCAGACGGAAGATTGGCGCTTGAAACAAATGATGTAATTAAAGTTGAAGCAAGTGCAAATAATGAATTAAACATTGTATTAAGCATTCTTGAAACCGCAAAACAATAAGTAAATGGCAAGACTACTATCCGGAAGAGTTAAGAAGACTCCACAATCAGGAATTACTTCTGATCGTTACGAATTTTTGGGTTTAGATCAGGCCGAACCCGATTTAGGAGATCCCATAATTGGACCGTCTTCTACTGGAGCAAAACCATTTCCTCCAGGAAATCAATATGTTCTTATTAATGTTGGTGGACAAACTGGGGAAAGATACTGGATTCCATCAACCTCACTTGTACCACCTGGAACAACTCCCGGATCATTTACTATTTTTAATAATAACGTTCAAGTCGGAATTGCAAATAGTTTCAACAAATTTAATTTTGTAGGAACTGGTGTTACTGTAGATTTTGTTGGTCCTAATTTTGAAGATCAAACAGGTATTGCGACGGTAAGGATTCAGATTACCGATGTATCGGGAATTGGTAATGCTTACGAAATTCCATTTAACGACCCAAATACGGGACTTGAGAGAGGAGCAAATGGATTTGTATATAGAGATGGAAAAGTAGGTATTGGATCCACTATTCCTACAAAAATTCTGGATGTTTATGGTGAAGTAGGATTTACAACTATACACACACAAGATTTAAATATTGGAACTGGTGCCACTGTATTAAAAACTTATAATGGAAATATTGGAATTGGAACTCAAACCCCCAAATATGCATTAGAGTTTTCAAATCCTATAGGATTTTCCAGTTTAGTATATGATGGAAAAGGAAGTCCAGGAGGTGATAATGATGTTTTAATTTCAAAAGGAGATGGAAGACCACCAGAGTGGTCTCCACTTGCAAGTGCAGTTCCGGCGGAAAAATCAGATTCTTTAAAAACCACAGAATCTTCAGAAGATAGATTATTCTACATAGGATTCTCATCAAACACAAATTCATATTCTCAATTATTTGTAGATTCAAACTCTCTCCTTTATAATCCAGATTCAGTTAAACTTGGAATTGGAACAAATCCGGAATATGCTCTTGATGTAAATGGAACATTAAGAGTTAATGAAATTATTTCTGATGTTATATCAGCATTCCCTGGAATTTTAACTACAACTTCAACTTCAACAGCAGTTTTAGATTCTTTTAACAGTGGTCAATTTAGAAGCGCAAGATATTCAGTACAAACTACAACAACCGGAAGATTATCGAATTATAGTATTTCAGGGTTGACATCAGGTTCTCATTATTCTCCAGGAACTTATCAAAATGTTTCTTTAATTTCTGGATTAACTGGGGAACAAGCAACAGCAAATATAACTGTAAGTCCAAAAGTATCAACTCAAATTTCTTCCACTACACTAACTGGTGGCATTTTTACCACTACTGATAGTGTTGCAGGAATACCCACAGGAACTCTTGTGGAATTTGACACAACCATTAGTCCAAATCCATATGAAGAGTCAAGAATAACTGAATTGCAAATAACAAATTCTGGGGCAGGGTTTACTAGTGTTCCTAGCATTGTCTTCGATAGTCCAACTATAATAGGAAATCCAGTTCTTGGTGTTGGTGTTGGATCTACAGCATTAGTAACAAATGTTTCTATGAAAGTTACTAATGCAATTTTAAATTCTGTAAATTCATCTACAACTGTTCCTATTGTTTCTTTCTCAAGTCCAGTTGGCGGAGGAGTAACTGCAGAAGGTACAGTTGGATTTGGAATATCGACATTTACTATTACTGGAGTTGGAACGGCATACACTTCACCACCAACAGTATCTTACGATCAGACTCCAACATCAACTCCCGTAGTTTCAGTTGGTCTTGGAATATCCGATGCTAATATCCAAATTACTCCGGGATCTGGTTATGATGGAACGACAACTTTTACAATAAATCCTGTAGGAGGAATTGGAACTGATGCAGCAATTATTCTGGGTTCTCTAAATGGATCTGGGGGAATTACTGATATTGATATTGTAAATATAGGAACCGGGTATACAACTCCACCAACAATTACTGTTAATGGTACTGGAGTAGGTGCTGCAGTTACAATTACCGAGTTGATTTTAACAAATCTAGATATTGTTTCTCCTGGTTCTGGATTTACAACATCAAAACCAACAGTAACTTTAAGTGGTGGCGGCGGAACAGGTGCTAGTGCTGATGTCAATGAAGTTATTACAACAAATGTAAATATAACAAATCCAGGATACGGATATACTGGTCCAGTTACTGCTTCTTTTAACGTCATTGGCGTCGGAGCTAGTGTTGCACTTGGAATTCATTCATTATCAATAACTTCTGGATTAGGATATGAAAGTATTCCTGATGTTGTATTTGATTCACCAACATTAAGTCCTTTTACGGAAGCAGTATTGACTCCTATTCTTGGATATGGTCCAGAATTTGATCTTATGCCAGGACCTGGATATGGAGGAACAACATATTATTATATTGATCCAATTGACAATAATACATTTAAAATTACTAAGGACTTTGCGGGAACTGATTATGTAACATTAGGTTATGATGTTTCTGCAAATCCAAATGTTTACATTGATGGAATAGTTACAAATGTAGATATACAGAAACAGGGATCTGGATTCCAAATTGGAGAAGTTCTATCAGTAAACAACAATAATCTCTATTCATCGTTTAGTGAAGTTGTTGGAACAGGATTTAGTTTTACGGTTTCTAATTTAGTAGAGAGTTTCCAAACTTCTGACATATTACTTTTACAATCGGTTGGTTCTGCAACCACCAGCGTTTCTATCGTAGAATATGCTGGAATTTCTGATACCGAAAATCTTGTGGAATATAGTGCTGATTTAAGTGGAATAAATGTAAGATTGAGTGTGACTCCAAATTATGCAAATAATACACTAGTTTATAGTAGATTCCCAACAAGAGTATCATAATTTATCAATACCAATTTGTAAAAAATAACAATCTAAATACTATTATAGAAGGGTAGAATTAAAAATGGCGAAGAATCGCATAGTATTTTCTGATGACTTTATCTTAAAGAATCAAAAAATTGGTATTGGCACATCAGATCCCAAAGAGTCTTTAGACGTTGTAGGAAATGCTACGATTTCTCAGAACCTTTATGTTGGAAATAGTATAGGAATTGGCACAACTTCACCAAAATCTGATTTTGATGTAAATGGGACTCTGAGCGTATCTGGTGTTTCTACATTTAGTAACGATGTTAATATTTTAAGTTCTATAAATGGAAATCCAATTGGTAAATTTAATGATGGTGGAAATGTAGAACTTTATAATAACGGATCAAAGAAATTTGAAACCACAGGGATTGGTGTATCTGTATATAATGGGTCTTCGGATACTGCAACAATTGAAGGTCCAGGAAATTTAATCATTGACCCAATGCCTGTTGGTGTTGGAACTACTAGTGGTGTAGTTAGAATTAGAGGTGATTTATATGTTGATGGAACAGAAACTATAATCAATTCTACCACAATTGAGCTTGCAGACTTTATAGTTGGTATTGCATCTACAGCAACTACAGACATGCTTGCCGATGGTGCAGGTATTAAAATCGGACCAGATAATACGTTCCTTTATGAATACAATGGAGGAACAAATCCTTCATTAAAATCTAGCGAAAACCTTAATGTAGAATCAGGTAAGGTTTATCAAATTGATCAAACAGAAGTATTATCTTCTACAACATTAGGTTCTGGTGTAACTCAATCTTCACTGACTGGTGTAGGAATTCTTACAGCACTCAGCGTTTCTGGTGACGTTTCTGTTACAGATAAGATTGTTCATACCGGAGATACTGATACTGCAATCAGATTCCCAAGTGATAACACATTTACTATCGAAACTAACGGACAAGAAAGACTTCGTGTAACTGGAATTGCAACTCAATCTGTTGGTATTGGAACTACAGACCCAACAGCATTACTTGATATTGCTGGAAGCATAAGAATTCGTGGAGTATTTTATGACGAATTAAATCATCCAGGAGGAGCAAATCAAGTTTTATCTGCAACTGGAACTGGTGTAACTTGGACAGGATTTAGTGATATTTCAGTAGGAGATGCATCAACATTAGACAATTTAGACTCTACTCAGTTTTTAAGGTCAGACGAAAATGACACAAAATCTGGAATCACAACTTTCCAAGCTCTTGTTGACATAGATGCTAATTTAGACATTAGAGACACCTTAACAGTTGGTCAAGGTGTCACTGTAACAGGTATATCAACCTTTAACTCTAATGTTGACATAGATGCAAATGTAGATATTAGAGACACCTTAACTGTTGGTCAAGGTGTTACTATAACTGGTATTTCTACGTTCAATTCTAATGTTGATGTAGATGCAAATGTAGATATTAGAGACACTTTAACTGTTGGTCAAGGAGTTACTGTAACAGGTATTTCTACTTTTAATGATAATGTTGATATAAATGCAAATTTAGATATTAGAGACAATTTAACTGTTGGTGGTGGATTAACAGTAACAGGTGTTTCTACCTTTGCATCTAATTTGGATATTGATGCATCCGTAGATATCCAAAACACTTTAACTGTTGGTCAAGGTGTTACTATAACTGGAATATCAACCTTTAATGATAATGTTGATATAAATGCAAATGTAGATATCCAAAACACTTTAACTGTTGGTCAAGGTGTTACTATAACTGGAATATCAACCTTTAACTCTAATGTTGACGTTAAAGATACTTTAATAGTTGGTCAAGGTGTTACTATAACAGGTGTTTCTACATTTAACGATAATGTTAACATCAGTAACACCCTAATAGTTGGTCAAGGTGTAACAGTAACGGGTGTTTCCACATTTAACGATAATGTTGACGTTAAAGATACCTTAATTGTAGGTCAAGGTGTTACTATAACAGGAATATCAACCTTTAATAATAATGTTGACGTTAAAGATACCTTAATTGTAGGTCAAGGTGTTACCGTAACAGGAATATCAACCTTTAATAATAATGTTAACATCAGTAACACCCTAATAGTTGGTCAAGGTGTTACTATAACAGGTGTTTCTACATTTAACGATAATGTTGACGTTAAAGATACCTTAATTGTAGGTCAAGGTGTTACTATAACAGGTGTTTCTACATTTAACGATAATGTATTATTTGCTGATGGTACTGAGTCAAATCCATCAATTTCATTTAAGTTAGACCAAAATACTGGAATTTTTAGAGCGTCTGAAGATGAAATTGCATTTGCAACAAATGCAACAGAAAGGGCTAGAATAATCTCTGATGGAAAGGTCGGCATCGGAACCACAATTCCAACACAACTTTTAGATGTAAATGGAGATTTAAGACTTCGTGGAGCACTTTATGACAGTGGAATTAATACCACTGGAACTTCTTTACAGTCCTTAGTTTCCACTGGTGTTGGTGTTTCCTGGAAAGACTCAAACACAATTGCATCAGGTCAAGATATATTTACTCCTGCATCAGGAACTCCTTATTATATCACTGCCACAAATAATACTAGTGGAATTGCAACTGCAGCATTTAATGATTCTACAATTGTTATTAAAGATAGTAATATTGGTATTGGAACCAATTCTCCAACACAACTTTTAGATGTAAATGGAGATTTAAGACTTCGTGGTGGACTTTATGTAGGTACTGCTGCAACATCTGGGAAAGTAAATCAAACTTTAATTTCTACTGGTGCTGGTGTTTCTTGGGTAACAATGGCAACTGCTGCGGCAGGTCAAGAAATATTTGAGGCAGAGTCATCAACTCCATATTATATTGTTGGAACTGGAATAACTCCATCTTCATCGGGTGTCGGAACTGCTGGATTTGCTGTTGATACTATTGTTCTTAAAGATTCTAATATTGGTATTGGAACTGATAATCCACAATCAAAATTAGATGTCATTGGCGACATTAAAATTTCTGGGGTTTCTACATTAGGAACAGTTCAAATCTCATCTGGTATCATCACTGCAACTTCTGGTGTTGTTACTTATTATGGTGACGGTTCAAATCTAACTGGCGTTTCCGCAGAATCTGTAGATTCTTATCAATTTAATACAGGAATTACAAGCAGTTTTTCCGCAGTTTTAACTGGAATTGGTGGTTCAATAATAACCTTCCCTTCTACAGCAGGAAAACAATACATAGTATATTCAATACATGCAGCAAATGTTGCTGCAGGAAATACTGAAGTTAATGTAACAGGTGCCTTTGATTTTAATGGTGGAGAAAGATCTTACTTTGCATACAGCGTACCAATTCCTACAGGTACTGGAATAGATCTTCTGATTCAGCCTCAAATATTAAATCCTTCAGACCAAATTGCAATGAGAGGTTTGGATTATGATAGAAATGGTGCTGATAGTGTAGTTGAGGTACACGTATCATACCAAGAAAAGACAAGCACGGAGTATTTTGGCGTTGGATTTGGTACTGTTGGAATTGGATTTACAGATCCAATTGGAATCTATACATCTTCAACTTATCCCAGTGTGATACAATCTATAAGACTTACCAATCGTACAGATACTGGTGCATATCCAATAAGTTTAAGTATTGCAAATGGAGTAAGTACTATAAGAATAGTAGACAATCTAATAATACCAAAATATGGTAGTGTTGAAATAATAGATAGCAGCCCTAAGAGGTTAAATCTTAATGATATATTAAATGTTCAGGTAGATCAAACATCAACAATAGATGTACAAGTATCTGGAAAACAAATAGTATAATAAACTCTTCATAAATAAAATGACATAAAATTCATTTATAATGAGACGTAGTATTATTATACTTGATGGTTTTTATTCTGAACCAGATAAGATAAGAAAAATAGCATTAAACTCACCATATCCCGATCCCAGTGATCAGTACACATATCCAGGAAAAAATTCACAAGACAACTACTATCCCGCAGAACTTCACAATAGATTTGAGTCAATTCTCAATCGTAAACTCATTCCAGCACAACCCAACGGATACTTTAGATTGTCGTTGGAGTCAGACTCTTATCGCCAAGATGTTCATGTAGATCCGACATGGGAATTTGGTGCTGTTTGTTATCTCAATCCACCAGAACAATCTATTGATGAAGGTGGGACCTCATTTTGGATGCATAATAAAACTAAAATGGAAAGGTGTCCACAAACAGACAAAGAAGCAAATCATTATGGTTATTTTTCATCAAAAGAAGCATGGAATACAACTGTTTATGGAGAAGGACTAGACAGATCAAAATGGACTAGATACTTATTATCCCCAATGAATTACAATCGTATTGTAATATTCAGAGCTGACTTATGGCATTCTCATAATTACAATTTTGGCAATTCTCTAGAAAATGGTCGATTAGTTCAATTATTCTTTTTTAATCCCACTGGTTGGTGAACATGAACAAAAAATATTATTTTATGGCGGGTCTTCCAAGATCAGGAAGCACTTTATTAAAGAGTATTCTTAATCAAAATCCAATACTCCATACAGAACCCGTTAGTCCAGTTTTAGAACTAACTCATTATAACAATGAGTATTTTAAGGATAGTGAACAATATCTGGGATATCCAAAACCAAAGTCTGCACATAAAGTAATTTCAAGTATTATTAACAATTATTATGCGGAAGTAGAAAAACCAATAATTATAGATCATTGTCGGGCCTGGAGTAACAACATTGAAATGATAAAAACTTTTATCACTCCCTTTCCCAAAATTATCTGTCCAGTAAGAAATATTACAGAAATATTGACATCTTTCATTGAATTAATAAATCGTAATTCGGATCAGGTATCATTCGTAGACCAATATCTTATTGAACATAATTTACCAATCAACAATGACAATCGTTGCCATTATTTGATGAGTAAAGATGGGATTGTCGAACAAGCATTGTGGGCTCAATCTCAAGCTTTTATAAGGGGTGATGGTAAAAAATATCTACACATGGTAGAATATGAAGATTTGATTAATTGCCCAGAAAAAACATTGGCAGATATCTACAATTTCTTAGAGTTAGATTACTATTCTCACAATTTTAACAATATTGAGAATACTCATAGAGAGATTGATGATCAATGGTATCTCAAGGACATGCACCATGTAAGAAAAAGACTTGAGAAGAAATCAAAATCACCTCAAGATGTTTTATCCCAAGAGATCATAAATACCTACAGCAACTTAGAATACTGGAAAAATTATAATCATAGGTATTATTAATTATGGGTATAATGATAGGATTACCCTGCGGAGGTGGGGTTGTAAGTGAAAAGACAACTGTTGGATTATTTAATTTAGGAAAAACATTAATTAGAAATGATATAAATCATGGGTTATTAACCCTTTCTAACTCATCTTTGATTACTCAGGCAAGGTCAAAGATAGCAAATTTTTTTATTAACAATACAGAACATGATTATCTTCTCTTCTTGGATAGTGATATTGGATTCGAATCTGAAGATGTAATTAAACTACTTTCACATCAAGTTCCAATAGTATCTGGTGCTTATCCAATGAAGGTAATTCCGGAAAGATATTGTGTAGAAGTATCTCAACCGGAAAGAAGAGATGGTAATTTACTTAAAATAAATGGAAATGGAATGGGATTTGTTCTCATTCATCGCCAGGTATTCTTAGAAATTGCAAGAAAATATCCAGATTTAAAATATATTCCTTCGGACTATCATTCAGATACTCCACACACATGTGGAGAAATTAGAAACTCATATCATTATTTTGCTGAACATAAGTCCAAAAATGGTTTTATGTCGGAGGACAAAAGTTTTTTTTACAGAGCTTCGCAAGTAGGATATGATATTTGGTTAGACACAAGTATTCATTTAAATCACACAGGTTATCACATTTATCAGGGGTAGTATTATGAAATCTGGAGCAACTGAAACATCTTATTTTTATCTACAAGAGCATTATTCATTTCCGGAGAATGTATTTGTTTCTCATATTCCACAAGAAATAAAAAAATCAAATCACGAATACAAAATTTTATGGGCACATCATGCTTATGACCAACCATTATTTTTAGATTTTGATCACAATATTGTAAATCACATTGTTTCTCCGTCTCAATGGAATAAGGAACAGTTTATTATACACCACAATGTTCCAGAAGACAAGATCAGTGTAATACCAAATGGTGTTGCAGATATGTTTTCTTATTCAGATAAAAAAACAAAAACAATGATCTATACTTCTGTACCATATAAAGGTTTGGAAGTGTTGGCAAAAGTTATTCCAAGAATCCAAGAACAACATCCTGATGTAAAGTTTAAAATCTTTTCATCAATGTCATTATATGGACCTGGACCAGATAATTTTTTAAGCATTTATGATCATCTAAAAAAAATACCAAATGTTGAATATTCTGAAGCAGTTGATAGGGAAGACCTAGTAAAGCAATATCAAGAATCTGCATTTTTTATCCACCCTTGTATTTGGGAGGAGACATTTGGAGTTGCAATGGGAGAAGCAATGCGTTGCGGTTCTTATCCAATAATTACAAATATTGGAGCACTTTCTGAGGTTGCTGGAGAAAGAAATGCAACAGTTGTTCCCATTGATGGCGAGAACACTTCAAGTGGGTGGAAAATTACTGATAAATTTATCATAGATTTTACAAATGCTTGCTGTAAAGCACTTGATTATTATGATCATCAACCTAAATTTTATAAAGAAGTTTCAAAGATTATATCAGATCATGTTGTAGAAAAGTACAATTGGAAAGATATTGCAGAGCAGTGGAGGAATCTAATTGTTCAAATTACTCAAGTTTACTTTCAACCAGATAGTTTCGATTCTGAAATTTATAAAGAAGTATATTTAAAAAATGAATATAAAATAAAAGAATTTTCAGAAAATGATATTGTTATTGACATTGGTTCCCATCGTGGATATTTTGCCAAGTTATGTTTAGATAAAGGATGTAAAAATATTACATGTTATGAGGCAAATAAGAATAACTACGAATATCTCCTAAAAAATCTCAAGAATTATGAAGGGTGGAAAGCAAATAATATAGCAGTTTGGAAAGAAAACTCAGAAAATGTTATATTTTATAACCATAATTGCTATAACACAGGCGTAAATTCTTTTTACAAACATCCACAATCCATAGACTTTCCAGAAAAAATTGAAGAAGTAAATGTAAAAACAGTTTCTCTTGACTACATACTGAAAGATTTTGAGAAAGTGAGTCTACTCAAAATTGATGCTGAAGGTTCTGAGTATGAAATACTAATGAATTCAAGTCTTATTGAGAAAATTGAGAATATTGTTGGTGAATATCATGAATTATCTTCTTGCCATACAAATTTTGATATTGAAGGAAAAACCATAAAGGATTTAATTCAATTTTTGGAAAGTAAAAATTTCATTATACATAATATAGAAAATACGCCTTATAAAACAGGAATATTTTTTGCAACACATCAATCAAAAATGAAAGAAAAAACTATGTCTACTGAAAACTCTTCCGCGTTGACTTATAATCCCATAGATTCTAAAAAGGCGGTGAATGATGAAGAATATCTTCGTCAAGCATCTGAAAATGTTCTTAAGTGGGAAGAAAGTGACAAAGAAATGGCACAGGGTCGAACTAACTTCCAAATAGAAAAGTTTATTGGTCTCGACACTCATAATATCTCTGTTTCTTTTGAACACATTCTAAAAGAACGTCGCATAATGGCAACAGGATATATGTTTAAGCTTATTGAAATGAAAGAAAAAGTTCGCGAATTTGAATATAAGTGGAAAAATCATGAGGACAAGTCCCAACCTCTTATGTGGGAAGTTAGTGGACCTGGTGGTGGAGGAAAGAAACTTTGTTGGTATGATTTGGATGAATTAGAACTGACTCATTACTTAAAAGGAAGTGAAATTGAAATTCGTGATAGACTTTATCAAATGGAACATTTAGATAAAATTCTCGAAAAACTTATTGCGCAAAATGGAGGCAATCCTCCAAATAGAGAGCAATTCTTAGAGGAGAATCAAAATTATTGGGATACCCGTCTTGCAGAGCAAGCATTGGATGATTTGATGGCAGCACAAACTGGAATTTCTGGTGCAAATATTCAAGCAATGCGTCGTGCTTCTGCACCATCAATAATCGATCAAAGAAATAATCTCAAAGAAGGTTATCTCCCAATGGATAAACTTATGGATCAAAGAGGACGTATGGAATTCATTGGAGACTTACAAAGTAAGGTGTTGAAAGGTTATGAGAAACTAACCGGAACTGACTTGGGATACGGTGCAGCAATTAAACCAGCGGAAGAAAATAAAAAAATCTTTGGACAAGGATTTAAATAAGAATGAATGAAAGAATAATTGTGGTTGATGACTTCTATGATATTCCATATCACTATCATAGAGGTTTTTTTGAGAACGAATGTGTACTTACTCATGAGACTGTTGGTAAAATATCTCAAATTTTAGGTGGTCCAATTAGTGTCATAGAAGCAACAAACGAAAAAAACACAAATTCTGGGGTTGTGGCACATCTTAAATGTGATTGGATTGCCGTAATTTATATGTCATTACCCCTAGAAGCATTTGGAGAGTTGGGAATTAAATTTTATTCACATAAACAAACTGGTTTGGAGGTATTTCCTTCTCAAGAGGAAATTAAATATCTTCAGATTAAAGAAGATTGTTTAAAAAATATTTTTAGTTCTGATCCAGAATTGTGGAAAGAGTATGGTTGCATTCCTGCAAGATATAATCGCATGGTTATATTTAAAGGCAATATTTGGCATTCATACAATCTAAATAATAATATTAAGTATCAAAAAATATTAATAAATCATGCCTGATACCAGAGGAATATTTTCTTTTCAAGATATATCCGAATTTAAACTTTCCAATCAATGGGTTCCTCTGGATGAAGTTTGGATAGTACCTTCCCCAAGTTCTCCAAACACTGGTTACTTTGGTGGTGGCGGTTTTCCTACAGTATCAACAATGGATAAGGTCACTTATTCAACAGATACTACAGGAGCAGTTCCTGGTGCAGATTTAAGTGTAGCACGTTATGGTCTTGCTGCAACAGGTAATGGTACCAACGGTTACTTTGGTGGTGGTAGTCCTACCGCAGCAACAATGGATAAGGTCACTTATTCCACTGATACCACAGTAGCAGCTCCTAGTGCCAATTTAAGTGCAGCACGTTATGGTCTTGCTGCAACAGGCAATAGTACCAACGGTTACTTTGGTGGGGGACGTTTACAAAAATCAACAATGGATAAGATCACTTATTCTACAGATACCACAGCAGCAGTTCCTGGTGCAGATTTAACGCAAGGAAGATATTTTCTTGCTGCAACAGGCAATAGTACCAACGGTTACTTTGGTGGTGGTGACAATCTTCCCGGCCCCTATGTAGCAACAATGGATAAGGTCACTTATTCTACTGATACCACAGGAGCACTTCCTTCTAGTGGCAATGTAAGTTCAGCACGTCGCGGACTTGGTGCAGCAGGAAACTCAACACACGGATACTTTGCTGGTGGTAATATTCCTGGTACAGTATCAACAATAGATAAGATCACTTATTCCACTGATACTACAGTAGCAGTTCCTAGCGTCTATTTAAGTGATACCGGGGATGGAATAACTGGATCTGGAAACTCAACAGACGGATACTTTGCTGGTGGTAGTCCTAGCAAAGCAACTCTAGATAAGATTAATTACTCGACAGAGACCGTATCAGAACTCACATCATCTCCATTAAGTGCAGCAAAAAGATATCGTGGCGCATCAAGTGCTAGGGCAAATGGACTTCCTGTAATAGAACCTCTAGCAACTAGATTTTCTGATGGTGCTCTTCCGACACCAAACACTGGTTACTTTGGTGGTGGTGCTCCTAACACAGCAACAATGGATAAGGTCACTTATTCTACTGATACCACAGCAGCAGTTCCTAATGCCAATTTAAGTGTAGCACGTGCTTATCCTGCTGCAACAGGTAATAGTACTAATGGTTACTTTGGTGGTGGTACTCCTATCACAGCAACAATGGATAAGGTCACTTATTCAACAGATACCACAGCAGCAGCTCCTAGTGCAGATTTAAGTGTAGCACGCTATGTTCATGCTGCAACAGGCAATAGTACCAATGGTTACTTTGGTGGTGGTAGAATCCCTGATACCACAGCAACAATGGATAAGGTCACTTATTCCACTGATACCACAGCAGCACTTCCTTCTAGTGCAGATTTAAGTGTAGCACGCGGTTTTATTGCTGCAACAGGTAACAGTACCAATGGTTACTTTGGTGGTGGGCAGCCTGGTCCATTCGCAACAATGGATAAGGTCACTTATTCCACTGATACCACAGCAGCAGTTCCTGGTGCAGATTTAAGTGTAGCACGTTATGGTCTTGCTGCAACAGGTAATAGTACCAACGGTTACTTTGGTGGTGGTAATCCTAGTACAGCAATAATGGATAAGGTCACTTATTCCACTGATACAACAGCAGCAGCTCCTAGTGCCAATTTAAGTGTAGCAAGATTTTATGTTGCTGCAACAGGTAATAGTACCAATGGTTACTTTGGTGGTGGTAATTCTGTTCCAGTATCAACAATGGATAAGGTCACTTATTCTACTGATACAACAGCAGCAGTTCCTGGTGCAGATTTAAGTGTAGCACGGCGTGCTCTTGCTGCATCAAGTGCTAGGGAAAATGGACTTCCTGTAATAGAACCTCCAGCACCAACTCCAACATCTTCTACTGTTTCTGCTCAATTACCAAACACTGGTTACTTTGGTGGTGGTGAACTTCTTCCCGGTACTACAGCAATAATGGATAAGGTCACTTATTCAACAGATACCACAGCAGCAGCTCCTAGTGCCAATTTAAGTGCAGCACGTTACACTACTGCTACAGGTAACGGCACCAATGGTTACTTTGGTGGTGGGTTTCCTGGTCCAGTAGCAACAATGGATAAGGTCACTTATTCCACTGATACCACAGCAGCAGTTCCTGGTGCAGATTTAAGTGTAGCAAGATATGGTCATGGCGCAACAGGTAATAGTACTAATGGTTACTTTGGTGGTGGTTCATCTCCCGGTAAAGTATCAACAATGGATAAGGTCACTTATTCCACTGATACCACAGCAGCAGCTCCTAGTGCCAATTTAATTAATGAATTTAATAGAATTTCTGCAACAGGCAACACTACCAATGGTTATTTTGGTGGTGGGGGAGTTCCTATCTTAGTAACAATTGATAAGGTCACTTATTCTAACGATACAACATCAACACTTCCTTCTAGTGCAAATTTAAGTGTAGCACGTTGGGTTACTGCTGCAACAGGTAACAGTACCAATGGTTACTTTGGTGGTGGTACTCCTGGTTCAAAGTCAACAATGGATAAGGTCACTTATTCCACTGATACCACAGCAGCAGTTCCTGGTGCGAATTTAACTTTAGCACGTAATGGTCTTGGGGCAACAGGTAATAGTACCAGCGGTTACTTTGGTGGTGGCAGAACTAGTCCAGTATTATCAACAATGGATAAGGTCACTTATTCTACTGATACCACAGCAGACGTTCCTGGTGCATATTTAACCGTGGAACGTAGGTATGTTACCGCATCAAGTGCTAGGGCAAATGGACTTCCATTAGCAGCACCAGTTTATTTGTAATATCACAAATCACAATTACATAATCTAAATAATAATATTAAGTATCAAAAAATATCAATAAATCATGCCTGATACCAGAGGGATATTTACATTTAGAAAAATATATAATTTAAAAGTTACTGATAATGGTATTCCTCTGGATGAGGTTTGGATATCACCCTCACCATTTTTGACTTCTACTCCAAACACTGGTTATTTTGGTGGTGGTATTACTCCCGCCTTAACTGCAACAATGGATAAGGTCACTTATTCAACAGATACCACAGCAGCAGTTTCTGGTGCAAATTTAACTGGTGGTCGTAGATATCTTGCCGCTACAGGAAATAATAATAATGGTTACTTTGGTGGGGGTGGCACTCCTGCTGGGGTATCAATAATGGATAAGGTAAATTATGTGACAGAGACCACAGTAAGATCACCTAGTGCAAATTTAACTGCAGTACGTTTTAGTCATGCTGCAACAGGTAATAGTACCAATGGTTACTTTGGTGGTGGTAGACTCCCTTCTACCACAGCAACAATGGATAAGGTCACTTATTCTAATGATACCACAGCAGCAGTTCCTGGTGCAGATTTAAGTGTAGCACGTTTTAATCTTGCTGCAACAGGTAATAGTACCAATGGTTACTTTGGTGGTGGGTTTCCTGGTCCAGTAGCAACAATGGATAAGGTCACTTATTCAACAGATACCACAGCAGCAGTTCCTGGTGCAGATTTAAGTGTAGCACGATATAGTCTTGCTGCAACAGGTAATAGTACCAATGGTTACTTTGGTGGTGGTTTTCCTGGTCCATTAGCAACAATGGATAAGGTCACTTATTCCACTGATACCACAGCAGCAGTTCCTGGTGCAGATTTAAGTGTAGCACGCTATTTGCTTGCTGCAACAGGCAATAGTACCAATGGTTACTTTGGTGGTGGTGGTCTTCCTATCACAGCAACAATGGATAAGGCCACTTATTCTACGGATACTACAGCAGCAGTTCCTGGTGCAAATTTAAGTTTAGCACGTTTTACTCTTGCTGCATCAAGTGCTAGGGCAAATGGACTTCCAACAGGAACATTTTCTGCAGAACCTTTAAGTTTGCCTCCAAATAGATTTTCTGATGGAATTTTTTCAACTCCAAACACTGGTTACTTTGGTAGTGGTGATATCTTTGGTCCAAAAACAACAGTGGATAAGATCACTTATTCCAACGATACCACAGGAGCAGTTCCTAATGCATATTTAAGTGTAGGACGTAATGGTCTTATTGCAACAGGTAATGGTACTGATGGTTACTTTGGTGGTGGTGCTGGTTTTTCATCAGTCGAAAAAATCACTTATTCCACAGATACAACAGGAGCACTTCCTTCTAGTGCCAATTTAAGTGTAGCACGTAATGCTCTTGCTGCAACAGGAAACAGCACTAATGGTTACTTTGGTGGTGGTTTTTCTACTGGTCCATTATCAACAATGGATAAGGTCACTTATTCTACTGATACCACAGGAGCAGTTCCTGGTGCCAATTTAAGTGTAGCACGTTCTAATCTTGCTGCAACAGGTAACAGTACTAATGGTTACTTTGGTGGTGGTTCTTCTCCCATAGAAGGTGAAGTAGCAACAATGGATAAGGTCACTTATTCCACTGATACCACAGCAGCAGTTCCTGGTGCAGATTTAAGTCTAGCACGTCGTATACTTGCTGCAACAGGTAATAGTACCAATGGTTACTTTGGTGGTGGTATTCCTACCACAGCAACAATGGATAAGGTCACTTATTCTACTGATACCACAGGAGAAGTTCCTGGTGCCAATTTAAGTGTAGCACGTTATGCTCTTGCTGCAACAGGCAATAGTACCAATGGTTACTTTGCTGGTGGGCAGCCTACCACAGCAGCAACGGATAAGGTCACTTATTCCACCGATACCACAGGAGCACTTCCTTCTAGTGCCAATTTAAGTCTTGGCCGCGCAAATCTTGGCGCATCAAGTGCTAGGGCAAATGGTCTTCCTGTAATAGAACCTCCAGCACCAACTCCAACATCTTCTAC
>Ga0208428_1000368_pt1 | contig 21831 bp, 32 predicted proteins | sample DEB08_DNA_11_FD_184535 | JGI IMG/M metagenome (GOLD analysis project Ga0208428, IMG submission 184535) | Aqueous microbial communities from the Delaware River and Bay under freshwater to marine salinity gradient to study organic matter... | ecosystem: Environmental > Aquatic > Marine > Coastal ... | reverse complement strand
GTCGTATTGTGATGCGTTTACAACCACATGCACACCTTGATATTCAGATTGATGTCAAATCACCTGGACTTGGTGAAAAAGTTGAGAAAGCAACTCTTACACATCGGTATCCTGATTGGTTGGGTGTGGATGGTTATGAGAAATTATTCTTTGATGCAATTAATAATGATCAATCACACTTTGTTCATTCCGATGAGGTGACGGAATCATGGAGAATTGTTGATGATCTTCTTTGCACTGGTGATTCTTGTCCTGTAAGAACCGCACCTTATATTTACCATGAAGGTGATTGGGGCCCAACACACAAAACACAATTCATTACTGGTTGGGATTATCCAGAATGACTTATATTCAACTCGCAGTTAGATATTGTATGCAAACTCCGGCATTCTTAGGTTTGTTGGGGTTTGTTCTTGTATTCGTTCCTATCCTTGGTATGTGGGCAGTCCATCATTATGGATGGGAGCACTGGGAACCATTTGACAGGGGGCACAAGAAGTAGTATAATTACTTCTGTGAGCAACGGAATGTAGCTCAGTTTGGTAGAGCACTGCTTTTGGGAAGCAGGGGTCGCACGTTCGAATCGTGTCATTCCGATTGCCAGTATAAAAAACTGGCATACTTGACTACATATTCACAACACCTTATAATAACTGGGTAAACCACATACAACAATGGCACTGACCGAAAAATTTAAGACCAAAGATATTGGCACTCTGCGTGCTGCATCTAATGGAGATTTTTTTCTTGACGTAAAGAATCCGAAACTTTACAAAAAAGTCCGTCGATATTATGAGTCAGAAGGAGTAGTATTCTCCGGAGACCCTCTTGATGATTACGAAATGCTTATGGAGTATATCTATCAAGATCTTGAAACTGTTGAGGTTGCTTGATGAAAGTAGTGAAAAAACCAACCGTTCTTCTTGAACGGTTTCCTTATCGTTATGTGCAGGTCGGCACTCTGGAAATCAATGGACTTCCAGATTGTCGTATTCAAAAAGTGGATTCATATACTGGACGATACAAAGACATGTATCTGTGTGATAATGAAATGCAGTTGATGACTGCTATGGAAGACCATTCCTATACTTGTTGGTTAGATCCAGATGGTGTTCCTTCTTATGTAAAGGACTCGGTAAGTCGTTAAACTAGCCCTGGTCGGTTGAAGTATCCCCTTCATTCCCGAGTCTTGGGAAGACTCTAAACTCACCCTGGTGGAGTCATTAGACCCTATTATGAGTTTACTGCCTCTCTCAAGGGCAGTTGGTGCGGATGGGAAACTCTCCCGCAGAGATTTAGTTATTACTCTTCAAAAATAACTTGGCGTGCATGAAAGACCGTATGAAGCAGAGTTGCATAAACTCTGCTTTTTTAGTATAATAATAAGGTTATAGAAATGTATATGAAAGTTGCTCTAATTACTGGTATTACAGGGCAAGATGGTTCATATCTTGCAGAACTTCTCCTTGAAAAAGGTTATGAAGTTCATGGTATTGTTCGTCGTGCTTCTCTAATAAATACTCACCGTATCGATCACATTTATGAAAAAATTAGTCTTCACTATGGAGATCTGACTGATTCTACCAATCTTGTTAGAGTTATTCAGCAGGTTCAACCAGATGAAATCTATAACCTTGGGGCTCAGAGTCATGTTAAGGTATCGTTTGAGATTCCTGAATATACTGGTCAGACTGATGCACTGGGCACTCTGAGAGTCCTTGAGGCAGTACGTCTATTGGGTATGGAAAAAAAGACAAAAATTTATCAGGCATCTACTTCTGAAATGTTTGGTCTTGTTCAAGAAATTCCTCAGAGAGAAACTACACCATTTTATCCAAGATCTCCTTATGGATGTGCCAAAGTTTATGGATACTGGATTACTAAAAACTATCGTGAGGCATATGGACTTTATGCTTGCACGGGGATTCTTTTTAATCACGAATCTCCTCGCAGAGGTGAAACCTTTGTTACCCGTAAGATTACCATGGGATTGAAAGCAATTGCTGAGGGAAAACAAGATTGTTTGTATCTTGGAAATCTTGATGCACTTCGTGATTGGGGACATGCTAAAGATTATGTGAGAGCAATGTGGATGATGCTTCAGCAAGATACTCCAGAAGATTATGTGATTGCTACTGGTGAACAGTATTCAGTTCGTGAGTTTGTTGAGAAAGCAGCACCATACTTTGGATTTGACATTGAATGGTATGGTCAAGGTGAAGATGAAATTGGTATGGATAAGAATACCAAAAAAACAATCATTGCAGTCAATCCTAAATACTATCGTCCCACGGAAGTAGAAACTCTATTAGGAGATTCTACAAAAGCAAAGGAAGAGATTGGTTGGGAACCTAAAATTTCATTTGAACAATTAATTGAGGATATGTGCATCTATGAAAAGTGAAATGTTTCATAAAATTGAAAAGTGTAGAGTTTGTGGAAATACAGAACTCACTACTGTTTTAGATCTTGGTGATCAATATCTTTCTGGGATTTTTCCTAAGAAAATTGATAAAAAAATGTATCGAGGTCCACTTAAACTTATAAAGTGTGTTGACGGTATTAAACTTGATTCTATGACAATTAGTTGTGGACATGTTCAATTAGAACATACTTTTGATCTTCCTACAATGTATGGGAACGATTATGGATATCGTTCGGGACTTAATTCTAGTATGGTCAAACACTTAAAAGGTAAGTATGAAAAAATTGCTGAGATTGTTAAATTCCAACCTTCCGATATTGTCGTTGATATTGCTGGGAATGATGGTACTTTCCTAAGTTTTTTTCCAAAAGATTTAAAACTTACTAGTATTGATCCTACGTCCGAAAAATTTGGTAACCACTTTTCGGAACATGTTAATTATATTGCAGACTTTTTTAGTGAAAAAATTTATAGGAGTAAGTATGATGGAGATGCAAAGTTAATTACGTCTTTTTCGATGTTTTATGATCTTGAAGATCCTTGTGAATTTGCCAGACAAGTTAAACAATGTCTTGATCCTAATGTTGGTGTTTGGGTACTAGAACAAAGTTATATGCCCGAAATGCTTAGAGTAAATTCATTTGATACTGTATGTCATGAACATCTTTCTTATTATGGAATGCGACAACTAAAATATATTATGGATAAGGCTGGACTTAAGATTATTCAATATGAGTTTAATGATGTCAATGGCGGCAGCATTTCTATGATGGTTTGTAACAAAGAATGTAAATTATATGAGGAATGCTCTGATATGATTAATGAGTTAATCCAGGAAGAATATGATCTTGGATTAGAAACTACCAAACCTTGGAAAGATTTTGAGAAACGAATTGTCAAATGCAAAACTGAATTCAAAAAAATCTTAGATCAATTTAAAGATCAAGATTTCAAAGTTGCTGGTCTTGGTGCAAGTACAAAAGGTAATGTTACTCTTCAAACGTGGGGTATTGGACCAAAAGACATTCATGCTATTGGTGATGTAAATCCTGATAAAGATGGGTCATTTACTCCAGGAACTTGGATTCCTATTCAAAATGAAAATCAAGTTCTTGAAGACTATGATGTATTTGTAATCCTTCCCTGGCACTTTAAAAAGTTTTTTGTAAACAACCCCAAGTTCAAAGGAAAAACTCTAGTATTCCCCCTACCTACTCCTGAAGTTGTATCTCTTTGATTATGAAGAAACATGCAAGAATTTTTGTTGCAGGACACCGTGGTCTGGTTGGTTCTGCTATTGTTCGTCGTCTTCAAGAAGAAGGTTATGAGCATATTATTACTAGAACTAGACAGGAACTTGATCTTACGGATCAAGTAGCAGTCAAAAAGTTTTTTAGATCAGAAGGTATTGATTATGTGTTCGACGCTGCTGCTCGTGTTGGTGGCATTCATGCCAATGATACCTACTCGGCAGAGTTTATCTATCAAAATACTCAGATCCAAACCAACCTCATTCATTATGCCTATGAGTATGGCGTGCAAAAGTTTCTTTTCCTTGGAAGCGTCTGTATCTACCCTAAGTTTGCAGAGACTCCCGTGCAGGAAGACTCTTTAATGACAGGTGAACTGGAACCTACCAATGATGCATATGCTCTTGCTAAGATCCATGGCATCTACATGCTGAAGTCTTACTACAAGCAGTATGGATTTAAGAGTGTTTCTCTAATGCCTGCTAACTTATATGGACCTAATGATAATTTTCATCCTATGAACGGACATGTAATTCCATCTTTGCTCCAGAAGTTTAGTAATTGGACTGTTGGTGACGATCCTGTAACCTGCTGGGGCACAGGTAAACCCCGTAGGGAGTTTCTTTATGTGGAGGACCTTGCAGATGCTTGTTTATTTGCTATGGAGAATTATGAGCAGGCAGAACTTTTAAATGTTGGATCTGGTGAAGATGTAACAATTGCAGAACTGACACAAATGGTTGCTAATCTAGTAGGATATACTGGAAAAATTAACTGGGATACATCTAAACCAGACGGTACGCCTAAGCGTCCTTTAGATTACTCTAGACTTTTGGAGAAGGGGTGGAAACCAAAATATAAATTGAAAGATGGATTGAAAAAAACTTATAAGTGGTTTATTGAGAATACCTACTATGATAATTGCAAATGAAATACTCTAAAGTTATTATATGGGGACATCCACTATACTCCCATACTCACTCTTATATTCATTCATCTTACTATAAAACTTTTAAATATCTAGGATATGATGTTTATTGGTTTCATGATGGAGAGTATCCGAAAGATTTTGATTACAAAAATTGTTTATTCATTACAGAAGGATTTGCTGATGCAAATATCCCATTAAATGAAACTAGTTGCTATATGGTAATGTACTGTCCTTCACCTAAAAAGTATGAGGGTGTAGGTAGATACATTGACATCCGTATGGCAGCAAAAAACTTTAAAGATCACATTCAGGAATATTCACTAAACAAAAACACTGCTACTAAAGTTGGACCTGCATGTTATTTTGTTCCAAAAACATCCAAAACGGTGAGAATTAAGAATGATTATCACGATTATGAGATGAGTGATTTTGATAAACTTTATATTAGTTGGGCAACTAATTTATTGCCTCATGAAATAGATTATGATGATATGTATATTCCTAGAGAACAAAACATTTATTTTTGTGGAACTATGGGTGCTTCTGGGGAAGGGGAAAATATTTCAAATTGGAGACCATTTTTAGCAGAAGTTCAAAAATCCGGATATGATTTTATTCCCAACAATCCATGGACAAATCCTTTATCAGATGAAGAAGTTATTAGGAGAATGAAGGAATCACTTCTTGGTGTTGATATTCGTGGTCCTCTACACGTTAAGCAAGGTCTTCTAACTTGTAGGGTATTTAAAAATATTAGTTATGGACATCTCGGAGTAACTAACTCTGAAGAAATATACAATGAATTGGATGGTAAATGTGTCTATAATCCAGACACCGCTCAACTTTTCCATGATGCAATGGCACAAAGAGAAAATGCAAATCTTATTGAGCAAGGTATGAAATTGGTAAAGGAAAATCACACCTATGTCAACAGAATAAATAGTATTATGACATTGCTTGAATGATGAAAGTTATAATTCCAATGTCCGGAATGAGTAGTAGATTTTCTCTTTCTGGATATCAGTTGCCTAAGTATCTACTAAATGTTGATGGTAAAACTATTATTCAGCATATTGTAGAATTATATCCTAGAGATTCGGAATTTATTTTTATCTTAAATGATAAGAACGCCGCCAAAACAAATATTCTTAATGTTATTGAAGAGTTTAATTTACCCAATTCCCAAACAAAAGTAATTCCTTCCCATAAGTTGGGTCCAGTATATACAATTTCTCATGTGTTTGATTGGATTGATGATGAGGATCAGGTTGTAGTAAATTATTGTGATTTTTCTATTTACTGGGATTATCAAAATTTTGAAAAATTTGTAAACGATACTCAATGTGATGGGTGTGTTATTTGCTACACAGGATTCCATCCTCATATGTTGGGTGACGATAATTATGCATTTTGCAAAACAGATGAATCAAACAAAATCTTAGAAGTTAGGGAGAAGCAACCATTTACTGACAACAAGATGGATGAGTTTGCTTCTGCAGGAAATTATTACTTTAGGAAAGGAAAATATATCAAAGAGTATTTTCGTCAGATGATGGATTCTGATGTAAATCTGAATGGTGAATATTATGTCAGCTTAATATATAACTTTTTAATTAAAGATGGATTAAGTTCTCTTGTCTATGAAGTTCCTAACATGCTCCAGTGGGGAACACCATTAGATCTTGATATGTATCTTAAATGGTCTGAATATTATAAAAAGTCTTTGATGGGACAAAAGACTTCTACACTATCTAATTGTGTTACTGCTTTGCCAATGGCAGGTGCTGGTAGTCGTTTTGTAAAAGAAGGATATACAGAACCGAAACCATTTATTCAAGTGAATGGTAAGAGTATGGTCAACCAAGCAGTTCGTTGTTTGCCTAAGACTGACCGAACAATTTACGCTTGTTTAAAGGGAAATCCCGATCCATATTCTGGAGATGTGGTATGGATTGATGAGATACTGGAAGGACAGGCTTGTACAACTGAAAAGATTGTAAATTGTATCCCCCCCGATAAATCAATTCTTATATCTGCATGTGATAACGGTATGTTTTATGATTCTGATAAATTTTTACAATTAGTTGAAGATGAAGATATTGATATAATTGTTTGGACGTATACTAATAATTATACAAGTTATCGTAATCCTGAAATGTATTCTTGGGTTTTATCAGATGATAAGAATAATATTGAGGAGATTGGTGTTAAAAAATTCTTTGGTGGAAACCCTATAGAACAGTTTGCAATTGTAGGTACATTCTTTTTTAGAAACAAAGAAGTGTATTTAAACTCATTACAAAAAATGTATGAGGATAATGGACGTATAAATGGTGAGTACTACATTGATAATTTAGTCAATTATTCTATTGACCTTGGATATAATGTTAAACACTTTAAAATAGATGAATACATTTGCTGGGGAACGCCCAACGATTTAAAAATATATCAGTATTGGCAAAATTTCTTTAACAAAGTAAACTGGCACGATTATTCTTATGACAAAGATTACTTCACAAATTGATAATATTTTAGACCTTGCACACACAATTGCAGAATATACTATATGTGGTGAAGGTAATGTCTCAGTAAGAGTAGATGAAAATGCTTTTTTAATTAAGGCAAGTGGAACAAGTCTTCACACCCTATCGAAAGAGGATTTGACCCTATGCAATACAAAAGGTGCCCAAATAAAATTATCACATAAGAAACCAAGTATTGAAACTTCTTTTCATGCTTGGATTATGAAAACTTTTCCAGAAATAAATTTCATCGCACACACTCACCCACCGCACACTAACAAAATTATTTGTTCAGAATTAATTTATGATTTTGCAAATAATCGTTGGTTTCCAGATCAAATTGTAAGGAACGGTAGAAAGTCATGTGTTGTTCCTTATGCATCTCCAGGAGAAAAGGTTCTGGTCTTTGTTGCAAAATATATCAGCGAGTTTATTGATAGAGAAGGATATTTCCCCAAGTTGATTTTATTGCAAAATCATGGTATAATTACAGCATCTGCATCTCAAAAAGACTGTGCTGCATCTAGCTTGATGTGTGAAAAATCTGCTGAAATATTTGTGGGTGCTCATACACTTGGTGGGGTAAAGTTCCTTACGAAAGAAGAAGTCGGTGATGTTGATACATGTCCAAATGAAAACTATCGGAGAAATATGTATCAATGAAAGTAATTTATGTTGATATTGATGAAACGATTTGTAATCGTGAAACATCAGTAGACTTTGGTACTACTCACGATTACACAAAAGCAAAACCAATTAAAGAGAATATTGACAAAATCAATAAACTTTATGATGAAGGTCACACTATTGTTTACTGGACTGCTCGTGGTTCTAGAAAGCAAATTGATTGGACGGATCTAACTAAAAAACAGTTGGAACAGTGGGGAGCAAAATACCATGAATTGAAAGCAGACAAACCATTTTATGATTTGTTTATTGAAGACAAGTCTATAAGAATTGAAGAATTATGATTATTATTTCTCATCGCGGCAACATACGTGGTTCAGTACTTGATAAAGAAAATAGTCCCAGTTATATTGACTGTGCAATTGGTAGTGGGTATCATGTAGAGATTGATATTCGTTCAATAGATAATAAATTGTGGTTGGGTCATGATGAACCACAATATGAGATTGACCACAACTGGTTGGATAAACGTAGAGATTATCTATGGTTACATTGCAAAAATGTTGAAGCTGCAGTTGAATGTCGGACATATCATTCTTTTTGTCATACTGACGATCCTTTTACTTATACAACAACTGGAAAAATTTGGTTACATGATCTTTCAATGAAAATTGATAATAATATAATTATACCTCTTCTTGAAGAAAAAGATATAAAAAATTTTTCTAATAAATATCAAAAAGTTTATGCAATTTGCACAGATTATCCTCTTTCAATAAAGAATAAAATTTATGGAAAAAATTGATATAGTTTTACAGGGACCATATACAGACTTTACCGACGAAATAATCGATCACTATTTGAATCTAAATTTTATTAATAAAATAATTGTATCTTGTTGGCAAGAAGATAAAAAGTGTGAATACAAATCGGATAAAGTTGAGTTTATTAGAAATACAAATTATGCTCCATATTCTGGAGTATTGAATGTAAATCTTCAAATTATTACATCTATGGCTGGCATTAAAAAATCTCAGTCTAAATATGTTGTCAAAATGAGGAGTGATCAAAAATTTAATCATCGAGGGATGATTAATATGTATAATTTTTTTATGGAGAATAAAAAACATAAAATAATTTTTATTTGTGGTAATTTTTATGCTCACTTATTTCACCCAAGAGATCATGTTTTTTGGGGTTATAAGGAAGATATGGTCAATCTTTTTGATATTCCATTTGAAGTCAATAAAGAATGTGAAAAATTGGGTGTAAACAGAAACTGGGCAACACCATATATGCATATGTTTACCAGACCGGAAACATATATTGGAGCATATTATTGTAGTAGGTTTGATAATAGAATAAAGGTGATGGTAGATAACCAAGAAAAATACTTATATGATAAAGCACCTGAGTGGGAATATGCCAATAAGGTTAGTAAAGAAGTAATGCCAAAAGTATTTAAATCTTTTCCTAGAACAGGTATAGATTTAATATGGCCAAAAAATAATGTTTGGAGTTTTCTCGGTACATATAACCCAAAAGATGAAGTGTGGCATGAGGAGGGACACTAATGGCAAATAATGTAACTAACATTGGAATAATGATGTCTTGCTTTGATGAAGTTGAAGCAGTTTCTTATGCAATACAAGAAGTGAGAAAATTTTATCCCAAAAACAAAATTTATATTTTTAATGAGAGTAAAGAAGACTATAGTTTTTTATTGGAAAAATATGATAACTTAAAAATAAAAAATGATAAAGATACAATGTCTTTTTATTATCAATACAATATGTCTCAGGTGTATTTGAATTCAGAATTTCAACAAAAAATTCAAGAAGCTTTATTGACTTTTTTGAGTAGAGTAAAACAGACCATCGAATATTCCAATGGCGAGTATATTTTATTAATGGATCCTGATGTGTTGGTTAGGGGTCAATTAAACATACCTTCAAATATTAATCTTCTTGGATCTTTGAGAAATAAAGGAGTACCAATCTCCACAAAGAATGTTTTAAGACAAGTAGAAGGTTCTGTTATCATCGATGAATGGGGAGCTACACCCGGAATATTCCGGTCAGAAACTTTTGAAAAAGCATATGATAAACTTTTTTCTATTCCAAATTTATTAGATAAATTAACTACATCATGGAGTGCTTTTTACGCTCATGATGTAATTATTCCCATTATATTTGCTCTTATAGGGGAAAGAGAACATTTAAATTTGGATTTTACGGAATGTAATACTGATCTTGATTGGAAAACTAATGGGAAAAAATTAGTTCATCATTACAAAAAATACTACAAAGATGTAGAGACTAAATTTCCTTTTTTTAAATAATAGCAAATGGAGAGAAATCAAATGAAATTTTATTCTAACGCAAAGCAAGATGAGTTTGTTGCAAATATTTTAAATTTTAAAAAAAATGGATATTGTGTAGATATCGGAAGTCATCATTCTATTGTAGCAAATAACACATATTTTTTTCAAAGTCTTGGATGGTCATCTATATCTGTTGAATGGGACAGTTCACTTAATGATACCTATAACACTAGAAAATTAGGCACACATTATAATGAAAATGCTTTAGAAATTGATTATAAAAGAATATTTGAAGAGAATGATTTTCCAATGAATATTGATTATTTGTCATTGGATGTTGATGATGCTACTTTAGGAGTATTAAAATCTCTTCCTTTTAATGAGTATAAATTCAAAGTAATCACGATAGAACATGATGGATATCTTCATGGCGATATTTACAGAAAAGAGCAAAGAAATATTTTGAATTCATTAGGATATTTTCTCTTATGTTCTAATGTTTACGTCGAACAGGATGGTTTTTATGGTAAACAATGTCCATTTGAAGATTGGTGGATTGATGCAAATGAATTTGATCAAACACTAATAAATAAAATCAAATGTGAAAATACACTTCCTTCTACCATTGTAGATAAATTTAAAGTATGAAAAAAGTTATTTTTGTGAATCATAAAGTAAAAAACTGTGGGGTATATCAATATGGAAAGAGAGTTTTTGATATATGTAAAAAATCAAAAAAAGTAAATTTTGATTATATTGAAGTTGATTCTGAAGATGAATTTTTTTCTTACGTTAAAGTCAAAATTCCTGATGTTTTAATTTATAATTACGTTCCTTCTACTATGCCGTGGATAAATTTTAATGTATTAAATAAAATTAAAAAACTAAAAATTAAGCAAGGAAACATTATCCATAATTGTCGTTATGGTGAGTTTGATTTTTATCTACATCAAGATCCTTATTATATTGATAACCAAAATAATTTTTCTTTACCTAGACCACTATTTGAATATACACCAAAAAATTCTAACAATAGAATGGATATAGATAATATAATAAAAATAGGAACATTTGGATTTGCTGGTAAACATAAATTTTTTAATGAAATTTGTAGGTTAGTTTCTGAAGAATTTACCCATAAAAAAATTCAATTAAATTTTCATATTACCGAAGGTTTTTATTGTGGAGATTCTATCGACGAAATAAAGAACAGTTGTAATATTGACTCAAAGTTTAAAAATATCGAGTTAACTATAACAGATAATTTTTTAACTGACGAAGAGATTTTAAATTTCTTACATAATAATGATTTAAATGTATTTTTTTATGATGATTATTCTTTTTATAATGGAATTTCTTCAAGTATAGATTATGCTCTTTCGGTAAAAAAACCTATTGCTATTTGTAAGAGTAATATGTTTTCGCATATTTTGGATACAAAACCTTCAATTTGTGTTGAAGAAATGGATTTATATGATATAATTAAGAATGGATTTGTCCCTTTAGAGAAAAAATATAATTCATGGTCTCATGAAAAATTTATTCATTCTATAGAAAATATTATTTCATTAATATAAAAATGACTTATAAATTTTGTTTAGTTACATCTCTATTCAATATAGATAGAGAAAAAATGGAAGGAAATGATGGTAGAAAGTGGGATGACTATTTAAAATGGTTTGAAAAAACTCTTCAAATAAAAAGTCCAATGATTATCTTTTCTGAAGATAACTTGGTTGATTATATTAATGAAAGGAGAGAATATCCAACAAAAATAATTACTCATATGGTATCTGAAATACCATATTATTTTTTAAAAAATCAAATTGAAGACATCTTAAAAACAGAAGAATATAAATCTAGGATCGATAGTCCTCAAAGAATAGAATGTAAAAATTCTATGTACACTATAGTTCAATACTCAAAATTTAAATGGTTGGAACAATCCATTGAATCCAATCCTTTTGGTAGTAAATATTTTTTCTGGATTGATGCCGGATCTTCTAGACATTTTGTGGGGTTTGATGTTAATAATGAGTTTCCCTCTAAAGAAGCTATGAACTCACTAGATCAAATGGGCGAAAAGTTTTTACTGCAATTGAATATGGAATTTTATAAAGACCTGTCTAATTCAAAAACTTTAGACGATGAATATTTGTGGGATTCTCGTGCAATTACGTGTGGGTCGTTTTTTGGTGGAGATTTGGAAGCAGTTAAAAAAGTTTCTAAAGAAGTAGATAATATTTGGATTAACAAAATGATTAAGAATGGTAATGTAAATAATGAACAAATTGCTCTGGCATATTTGTTAAAGAATAAACCTGATATGTTTGTGGAATATAATAGATATAATGGAAATCATATGGATATCTTTAACGAACTTTCTTGAGATTATTAAATGAAAATATGTTTTATATGTGAGGGAATTCTTCCCATTCCCCCTGAAGGGTGGGGAGGAGTCGAACACTTAGTTTGGAACTTTACCAAACAATTGGAATCTTTGGGTGATGAAGTAACAATCCTGAATACTAAGGATTTAAATGAAGTTGTAAGAGTAGTTAATTCAAACAATTTTGATATAGTTCATCTTCATTATGATCAGTATGCTAATGTTCTTCATAAATTAAATTGTAGTAAAAAATTTATAACAAGTCATTATCCATATTTGGAAAATCCGGAACCGGGATGTATGTTTTTGTATGACTTATTAAAAAATTGTGGAGCACATGTTATTTCATTATCGGATAGAATAAAAAATGAATTAATTTGTAGAGGAATTGATTCTAATAATATATCCGTCCTCCCTTGTGGAATTGATACTAAATTATATTCTATTGATACTGAAAATATTGTTTATCCAGATAGGTCCATTGTTGTTGGGAAAATTGAACCGAGAAAAAGACAGTCATTTTTGCAACATAAAAATTTAAATATTGATTTTATTGGTAATAATTCTGATCCTTCTTTTGATTATAATGATCCATGTTATTTTGGTGAACAAAGTAAGGAAGATATCATGGATAATTTGACAGCATATGCCAATATGGTATTGTTAAGTTCTGGAGAAGCACATCCATTTGTGTGCTTAGAGGGGATGGCATCTGGATTGGGATTGGTTTTATCTGAACAAAGTACTGCTAATTTAGATATTACGCAACCTTTTATTACAGTTATTCCTGATAATAAACTTTATGACATTGAATATCTTAAAAAAAAGATTGAAGATAATAGAAAAATTTCTTTATCTATGAGAGAAGAAATTAAAAAATATTGTTTTGATAATTTTGATTGGAGTAATATTATTAAACAATATAAAAAAATACTTGAGGAAGCGGAATGAAAATTACTCTTGTTGGTCCTGGTGAAATGAGTATACCACCACTTGGTTGGGGTGCCATCGAAACTTTAGTATGGGATACGCACAATACATTATTGTCTTTAGGGCATGATGTTGATATCGTTAATACGCAAAATCAAATAGAAGTTATTGAAAAAATAAACAAATTTAAACCAGACTTTGTGCATATACATTACGATAATTTTATAAATTTATATCCATATATTCAGTACCCAAAAGCAATTACTAGTCACTTTGGATATCTTGAGCAACCAAAAAAGTATGGGGGATATCTTTCTATTGCTCAATGGTTTTCTAAAATTAAACCAAATATTTTTTGTTTATCGGATGGAATAAAAAATATATACCATAATAAAATGGATATTCCGTATGATAAATTATATTTGAGTCCAAATGGAGTTAAGACTGATTCTTTTAAATATTCCCAAAATCCTAGATATCCAGATCGAAGTATTTATCTTGCTAAGATTGATTATCGCAAACGTCAACATATTTTTCAGAGTATAGATAGTCTTTGGTTTGCTGGAAATCTTGCAGATGATAGATTTGATATTGATAAAAATTATCTAGGAGAGTGGTCTAAGGAGACCCTTTATGCACAATTAACTGACTATGGTAATCTTGTACTCCTCTCTGATGGTGAAGCACATCCTCTAGTCTGTATGGAGGCACTTGCATCTGGATTAGGTGTCGTCGTTTGTGAGTGGGGTAAAGCAAATTTAGATATTAATAAAGAATTTATTACTGTAATTCCTGAAGAAAAAATAAATGATATTGATTATGTAGAATGTGCTATAATAAAGAATAGAGAATATTCTATTTCACATAGAAATGAGATTCTTAAATATTCAAAAGAATTTGAGTGGAAAAATATACTTGGAAAGTATTACCTACAAAATGTAAAATTTATTTTGGAAAAAACAAATGATAGGATTTAATTACATTGGTAGACTCGGACGTATTGGAAATCAAATGTTTCAATATGCTGCTCTTAGGGGCATTGCGGCAAAACAAAATGTAAATTATTGTTTGCCTTTTTATAAAAATCCAATTGATGATGGATTGGGAAACCCAAATAGAACAGAATTATTTGATTGTTTTAAAATGGAAACTGTTAATCCTTTGAATATACAGATACTTGATTATGATAGACCAATTATTTCTGAAGAAACATTTCATTATAATGAAAAATTTTTTAAAAATTCTTATGATTGGATTGGTTTATTTGGATTTTTTCAATCCGAAAAATATTTTAAAAATGTGGAAAAAATTATAAGAAAAGATTTTACATTTAAAGATGAAATCCGAGAACCTTGTGAAGAAATGATGAGAACATTTGGGGACGAAGAGGTGGTAGGTCTTCATATTCGTAGACAAGATTACTTAACAAATCCAAATCATTGTACTCTAGATATGCTATACTATAAGAAAGCACTTGGTAAATTTGATGATTCCATGCAAGTTATTGTATTTTCTGATGATCCAAATTGGTGTCATCAACAAGATTTATTTCAAAATGATCGTTTTCTAATATCCGAAAATAACAATGGATACATTGATCAATGTCTAATGAGTATGTGTTCTCATTTTATTATAGCTAACTCTTCTTTTTCTTGGTGGGCATCATGGATAGGAAATCGTGGTAAGGTAATAGCACCTAAAAAATGGTTTCCAAATAATAAAAACGACACAAAAGATCTTTATTTAGAAAATTGGGAGGTAATATGAAAAAAATAGCTATAAACTTTATTGGTACTGGAAACTACTTAAAGTTTTTTCCAAATTATTATAATTCATTTAATGAATATTTTGCCCCAGAATGCGAAAAAGATTTTTTTGTTTTTACTGATGGTGAATTGGGGGACGAAATCCCAGATAATATTAAAGTCATTAATATCCAAGAAGATTCAAATGTAACGAAGGAAAAAATTGTCGATAGATTGTATACTACATATCATAGTATTGGTGGGTTAAAAAGATTTGGAGAAATATTAAAATACAAAGAATATTTTCGAGATTATGATTGGTACGTTTATTTTGATTCTGATATGATTTGTGAATCCAAAGAAATTTTATATACAGATTTCTTTGATGAAGAAAAAGACTTTTTCGGAGTTTCTCATCCTTGTCAGAACATTGGAATGAGTCTTTATTCGCCAAAAGATAAAAAGTTCCTTCCGTTCGAAAGAAATCCTAAATCATTGGCATATGTTCAAGTCGATGAGCAAGTTGATGATATGTACATACAAGGGTGTCTTTGGGGAGGAAAAGTCCCAAAAATTTTTAATATGATGAAGGACTTGGATAAAAGGATTCGTAAGGATGTGGAAAATGAAATCGTTACCTTCGCTCATGATGAAAGTTATTTAAATCGATATAGAATAGAAAATATAGATAATTTTAATATTCTATCACCATCTTTTGCAAAACCTGGTGATATGCCACCAGAGCATTTTAATTTTGAGTGTAGAATACTACATTCTCCCAGCAACAAAAAAGAAATTTTACTTTCTTGAGGAAAAAATGAGATTTGAAACTTATGTAGATTCTCTTGGCGGAAATGTTAATGACTTGGAACAGATTATAATCCAAATTATTTCTATTGGATAAATGATTTTTGCATCTTGCCCACTTCGAATATCTTTGTTTGGTGGATCTACAGATAATCCATACTTTGTTGATAAGTATGGGTATGGTTCTGTAATTAGTTTTACTTCTAATTTAAAAACTTATGTGACCATTAATCAGGATAAGTTTGGATTCAATAAAGATCAGCACAAATATATTATCAACTATTCTCGTAGAGAGGAGGTTAATAATATATCTGAAATACAAAATGACGTTGTAAGAGTTGTTTTGGAATATTTTAATATTCCACCAGTTCAAGTCACTCTCACTAGTGATGCTTATTCCCAAGGTAGTGGGTTAGCGTCTTCATCATCTTATATTATCAGTTTGATTAAAGCGTGCTGCATATTTTTAAATGAGAAAATGACCGATCATGAAATTTGTAATCTAGCACATAAACTTGAGATTTCTTTTAATCCCTATTGTGGATATCAAGATCCATATGGTTGTGGTATTGGTGGTTTTAAAAGGATTGAGTTTTTGAGAAATAATAAAGTTAGATATGAATTTCTTCCTAGTCATATACTTGATAACTTTAGTATTCAATTGGTTTTTACTGGAGTCACAAGAAATTCAAAACCAGTTTTGCGGAGTGTAACAGAAAATCTTGAAAAAATAACACCCCTAGTAAATACTGTCAATAAAGCTCATGAAGCAATTCTTACTAAAGATTATTTGGAATTTTTTAATTTGTTAAATGAAGGATGGGAACAGAAAAAAAATATTAGTTCTATAATTACAAAAAATAAACGTATTAGAAATATTGATTCTTCTTTGGGAGAAATGAAATCTATTTTTGCACATAAATTATGCGGTGCTGGTAATGGTGGATTTTTCCTAACATTCTCCGAAAAAAATTCTTTGACATCAATATGTAATTCTGTTATAATAAATCCAGTAACTGAGGGGGTATTGGGTGAATCCATTTAGAGAATACATTGATGTTCTTGAATGTGCCCATATGGGCAATGAGTTTGAAAAATTTCAAGAAGCATTTGACAATCACAAACGCATCATAATATTGGGCAATGGTGGAAGCAGCTCTGTTGCATCTCACATCTCTCAAGACTATATGAAGTTTAGGGGTAAGAAAGTTTCTATTCTCTCTGATCCATCTATGCTTACTATGCTTACTAATGATTTTGGATATGAGAATGCATATCAAAAGTTCTTGGAGTATTATCTTGAGAGTGAAACTCTTGTTATCTTGATGAGTTCTGGTGGTGAGTCCAAAAATATTCTTAACTGTCTAGAGTGGTGTGAAGTTAATAATGTTGATTATGGTGTTTTGACTGGATTTTGTCCTGACAATACGATTCGTACTAGAGCAACTAATGCATTGTGGAATTATTATATTGCAAGTGAGGATTATGGTGTGGTAGAATGTGTACACCAAATCTTTCTTCATGGGGTTGTATGAGATATTGTTTTGACTTAGATGGGACACTTTGTGATACCCCCAATAATGAAAAAGGAAAACCAGATTATCTGAATGCAATACCATTTCCGTTTATGGTAAAGCAAGTGAATCGTCTTTATGATGAGGGAAATCATATTATTATCATGACTGCCAGAGGTAGAGGATCTGGAATTAATTGGTCAGATCTGACTAGTAATCAATTGGTATTATGGGGCATCAAGTATCATGAACTTGAACCCATGTTTCATAAACCAACAGCAGATATTTTTATTGATGATAAGGGTATTAATGTTGAGGAATGGAAAAAAACACAACCTCTTAAGAAAGGTATTGTTGCGGGAGCATTTGATTTAATTCATCCTGGATATGTTAGACTTTTTAAGGAGGCAAAAGAACATTGTAATCACCTTACAATTGCTCTTCATGAGAATCCATCCATTGCAAGACCACAGAAACTTCCTCCGATTCATACTATAGATGAGAGAAAAGAAATTCTTAAGTCCATCAAGTATGTGGATGATATTGTAGTCTATCAAAAAGAAGAGACTTTCCTAAACTATCTCAATGACTATGATGTAAGATTTCTTGGTGACGATTATCTTGATGGATCTTACACAGGTAAAGATATTTTGATTGAAATTGTTTGGTTAAATAGAAGACACGGATATTCAACCTCAAAGTTGAAACAAAAAATTTTTAATTCTGTTGATGAAATGTTATGCCTAGAAGTTTAGTAACTGGTGGTGCTGGATTTATTGGATCTCATATCGTTGAGTATTTGATAAGTCAAGGACATGGTGTGGTTGTTGTAGACAATGAGTCTGCAAATAACAATCAATTTTATTGGGATAGTAAGTGTGATAATGTCAAGGCAGACATAACAGATTATCGTGCGATGAAAAATGTAATGACTAATGTTGATTATGTTTTTCATCTTGCCGCCGAGTCCAGACTACAACCAGCGATTAAAAATCCCATCGAAGCAGTTCAAAAAAATTGTGTAGGTACAACTGTGATGCTTCAATGTGCAAGAGAGGTAGGAGTGAAAAGATTTGTCTATTCTTCTACTTCTTCTGGTTATGGTAACAATCCATATCCTAATGTTGAGACTCAACCCGATGACTGTCTAAATCCTTATTCTGCATCTAAAGTTGCTGCAGAAAAGTTCTGCAAAATGTATTATGATTTGTATGGACTGGAAACAGTGTCTTTAAGATACTTTAATGTTTTTGGTGAAAGGTCTCCTACTGTTGGACAATATGCACCTGTGATTGGAATTTTTCAACGACAGAAAGATTCTGGTAATCCCCTTACAATTGTGGGTGATGGGTCTCAAAGGAGAGATTTTATCTATGCCGGTGATGTTGCAAAAGCAAATTATCTTGCTGCAACTTCAAATATTGATGGATATTATGGGCAGGTATTCAATGTTGGTAGTGGTAAAAACTATTCTATTCAAGAAATTGCTGATGTAATTTCTACTAATCAAACATATATTCCAGAAAGATCTGGTGAAATGGATACTACTATTGCTAATATAGATAAGATAGGTGGAGTCATAGGATGGAAACCAGAAGTTGACGTTATTGAATGGATTTATGGACAGAAATAAAGCAATTCACAAACTCAAAGGTCTTCCTCCCATATACTATTTGAATCTGGATGAACAACCAGAAAGAAAACAGTATATGGAAGAGCAATTTAAGTATTGGGATATTGAAAATTATACTCGTATCTCTGCATATGATGGTAGAGACGGTAGAGACTTGGGGGACATCCTTAAAGGAAGATATCCAGATGCAATGTCTTCTGGTGAGGTTGGATGTACAACGTCACATTTGAAAGCAATGGTAGAGTTCTTAAAGACTGATGAACCATGTGCTCTGATAATGGAAGATGATTGTGATATATCCACTGTTTTTTGGTGGCCATTTACATGGAAAGATTTTTTCTGTAAAGTTCCGTATGATTATGATGTAATTCAACTTGCAATTATTAATCCCGCATCGGTTCATATGCAGTTACATAAAAGGTTTGTAAATGACTTCTCAACTGCCTGCTATATGATTACCCGTCACCATGCTCAGAAACTTGTTAATCTTCATGTTCGTGGTGATAAGTATAAGATTGATAATGGAGTTAAACCAAGAGCAGTAGCAGATGATTTAATTTATAATTCCGGAAACACTTTTGCCATTCCACTTTTTCTTTATAAAATGGAACTGGGATCCTCTATTCATGATGAACATATTGATATTTTCCATAAGTCGAGTTATGAGGGATTGTGGCAATTTTGGAAATCACAAGCAAATCAAATAGAAGATTGGAATCCTTTATTTGATTATGATCCATATTTCAATCGTCTTCCTCCCGGTTTTGAAGGCAAATAAGTGTAAACCACCATAAAGCACCCCTTGACACGGGTGCTTTTTTGCTATATACTATGTAAAGAAATATTACAGGAGGTAACATGACCGTAACAACCAATGAGCGTGGACAACAGAATATGTGGGCAACCGAACCAACAATGTATATGACCAAGGAAGACCTTGATCGTTATGGTATTGAAACTCATGCTGAGAAGGCAGAGAAACTGAACGGTCGTGTTGCTATGCTGGGATTCGTCGCAGCAATCGTTTCCTATGCAACCACTGGTAGCCTGTTCTTCTTCGGTGCATTCGGTATTTGATTATGGAACACAGCATCGTTGAACTTTTCACATATTATGTGATTGCTGGAGCACTCATCATCGGAGCACCTGCCGTCTTTTTCCTTGTTGCTTTCATGCCTGCTCTTCAGAATACGAAGGGTCGTATGGTAGGATATAAGGACCACAAGACTTATGGTGATTCATCTATTTACGAAGTAAACAGGAGCACTTGACAATGACTTCAACTTTGTTTACAATAACTAGCATTGCCTTCTTTGTATTGTTGGCATACTCTGTAGAACAATTATCTGAAACTTACTAAACAAATGGCTTTTAACGTAACTCTTCGCACTCCTGACGGCACCGAGAATACTATCTCTGTTGAAGATGATCAGTATATTCTTGATGCTGCCGAAGAAGCAGGTGTTGAAATGAACTATTCTTGTCGTGCAGGTGCGTGTTCATCATGTGCTGGCAAAATTGTCTCTGGAACAGTTGATCAATCCGATCAATCTTTCCTTGATGATGATCAAATTGAAGCAGGATTTGTTCTCACTTGTGTTGCATATCCAACTTCTGATCTTGTTATCGAAACTGAAAAGGAAGAGGAACTCTACTGATGAACAAGTTTCTTCTTTTCTCCAAGGACTCTTGTGGCCCTTGTATGTTGGTAGAAAAATACTTTCGTTCTATCAAAGATGAAAGAACCAGCATCATTGAAAAGGTAGATCTTGAAGATTTTGGGTCAACTCCATCTCAAGAAGCACTAGATCTTGCTAAAAAGTATGGTGTGACTGCAACACCTGTTCTTGTTGTTACAGATTCTGAAGGAAACAAGTTAGAAGAATACATAGGTGGTATGGGAATTACCCAAAACATCAGAAAGTTATTTGATCAGTATGCCAAATCCTAATCAACTTCAAGAAGACATAGTTAAATTAAATGCCCTATACGAAGAACTCTGCTGGGGGCACGATGACGAATTAGTATTCAGTCACGAAAATGGCAGAGTCGTTATTTACAACAAAACTCAGGAGCAAAAACAATGAACGAAAAAGCAGAACGCATTAATGGTTGGGCAGCAATGATTGGAGTCATTGCCGCAATGGGATCTTATGCCGTTAGTGGCCAGATCATTCCAGGTGTATGGTGAATGATATGTTACTTCTAGGTTCTATAATGCTGGGCACATTTATTTTTTATGCCGCCCTGTTTAGTGAGGACGTAGATGATGATGATGACATGGACGGCGGTATGATGGTTCCCGCATATAACCCAATTTAATTCTCAAACTCTGTTCTAAATAAAGGACAGAGTTTTTTTTGTATTATGTCACATAACCAATTGACAAGAGATGAAATCAAGTGTCATGTTCTTAAGTTAAAACATCAAGTTGATCAAGAGCCAAAAACTGTATGGCAAGGAGAAAAGGATCTTGCTCATAAGTATCTTAATTTGGTCTTGGACAAGATAGAGGAATATCGATTTTAGGGGTTGACACCCCTTTTTTTGTGCCTTATAATAGACAGGTCTTCGGGAGACACCGCTTCAACACCTCCAAATGGGTACTACCAAATGGGGACTTGACAAGTAGTGGAGACCGTAGTATACTAAATAAATCAACGACAAAGAAGTTTACATTTCTTAACCGTTGGAACACACCCCGCAAACCGAGACCTCTAGGGTGTCTAAATCAC
>Ga0208428_1000367_pt1 | contig 21873 bp, 13 predicted proteins | sample DEB08_DNA_11_FD_184535 | JGI IMG/M metagenome (GOLD analysis project Ga0208428, IMG submission 184535) | Aqueous microbial communities from the Delaware River and Bay under freshwater to marine salinity gradient to study organic matter... | ecosystem: Environmental > Aquatic > Marine > Coastal ... | reverse complement strand
TGGAATGAATACTATGGACGAACTGGTGCTGAAGACACCAGATGCATTATTTTCAGGAGAAGCAACTGCAAGGATTTTAAAAAGTTGCATTCCTAGTGTGTTAGATCCGTGGAAACTGATCAACACAGATGTTGATTTCTTCTTAATTGCTATAAGGGTAGCAAGTTACGGAGAAAAATTACCAGTAACAACAGTGTGTCCATCGTGTGAAACATCAACAGATAGTGATTTAAATTTATCAAAATTACTTTCGCATTATGACAATATAAATGGTTATACCACTGTAAATTATAACGGTCTTATAATTACTGTTAGATCAATTACCTACCAAAGTGCAACTGAAATTAGCAAAGAAAACTATGTAAATGAAAAAAGTTTGTTGAACATTACAACATCAAATGCACTTAGTGATGAACAAAAAGATAAACAAAAGCAAACGATTTACGATCATATGACACGGGTGAATTTTAAAAGTATATTACAGCATATAGACAATATTTCAGACGGAGAAAATATAGAAAAAGACCCAATTGAAATTAATAATTTCCTTGCTGAAGCAGACAGAGATTTATTTGAATTATTAGCATCTACTATTAAAAAACTAAACAAAGAATGGGAAATGCCTGACATGTCAGTGATTTGTTCTAATGAAGATTGTAAAAAAAGTTATAAGAGTAAAATTACCATAGACTACAGTACTTTTTTCGCCGCCAGATCCTAACGCTCGACGAATCTGGCCTGTTAGAACTAGCAAACAAATACGAGCAACAACAAAAACATTTAAAACACAATGTTTTCAAGATAGCATGGTATATGAGAGGTAGTATGACTTACGAAGATGTATTTTGGAATTTAAATGCGGAAGATAAAGAAATAATATCAGATATTATAAAAGAAAATATTGAAACAACAACAAAAACAAGGATGCCTTTACTTTAATAGGTTTTTGATGTATTTTGTTATTGCCTCTATGCTTGATTTTATGTTATTTGGAAAACGATTATATATTTGATTGTATAATTTTTCTGCTATTTTTAAGAAGGCATTTTTAGCTTGCTCAAGATCTTCATTTATTCTTTTTTGTTCAATTAAAATATTCTTATTAGACTTACCTGCACTTTCGTTGCAAGCAACTAACCCTCCAGCTACTTCTAACCATAATAGATAGAAAACATAATCTCCTAAAGTTTTACCTAATGGTTTCCACTCGGTAGCTATAAATTTTTCAACCCAAGGCACTGCAGCATATCCTAACGTAACACCAATTATTATTCCTATTATCCAAATTATTGCTGCAGGAGCAGTAATTGCAAATATTGCAGCAATAACTGAGCAGAGTTTTATTGCAGCTATGTATGAAATTGTGCCTGTTGCCCAGCCAGTTAATATTTGAACTACAGCTTCGGCTATAGTATCTGCTGTTTTCTTTTTTAAATAAATCATATCATCGTATACTAAACGATTGCCATAAGGACTCTTATTTGTTTCTATTCTTTTTTCACTGCAACCGTTTTCTGCATATGCAGCATAGTATCGACGAATATAAAGGAGGACATTATTTCCTCTTTCAGCAAGTGTAATAAATTTCATCAGTCTATAAGTAGTACGACCACCTAAGAATTTTTTGTATCCGTCAGTAGCAACTTTTTTATACTGTTCTTTATTCTTAAAACGCTGTTGTTTTTGTTTTTGCTTTAATAATTTAGCTTTCCGACGCTGATCATTTTTATCAATCCATTCTTCTGCTTCTGTTGATGCATTTTCTCCTCGAAATGTAATAGCCATACCAGTTTCTTTGTCGTAAACTTTATAGCCAACATGACCATTTGCATCAGGCGGTGTTTCTACAAATCTATAAAATGATTTAGGGTCTATAGTCGGTGCTTCTAAAAATATTTCACTTGCTAACAAAACATTCTCCTATCCTATATTTATGTAATGAGCTACGCTCATTAGTGTTTTCGCTTACGCTCTAACACATTTCTTCTAGTATTAATAAATTAGAATCAATTAATGGTTCATGTAGATTGTTTTGGTCAGACGGAACCTGTACAAAGGTTCCAAGTCTTTTAGAAAATGTTTCATGTGAGTTGCATTTGCCGTGACTATGAAGTAGGTGTTTTGTACGACCCCAAGGGCTCCTGCCTTTCCCTTACCTACACCGACATCATGTAAGTTAAACTTACACTATCCTCTGCTTCGTTCCTAGTGCTAGAGGTTTTTAGGGGTTATCGTGAGTGAGACGCACCAGTATCCGATGTTGTGTACAAACAACACCTCAAGATGGATTAGGCAACCCTAATCAAACAATGTCTCGTATATAGCCTTAAGCGCCTGTACAACAGGATTCAAATGCTTCTTTGTTCAATTCAAAGAAGTCATTGTAACCTGTAAGTCTCCAAGTGTTGTTAGCCTTGTCTGTGTAGTCTAAGTGCCTGTTAGTTTTGAAGTTTTGTGGTAATTGGTATGCGATATATTTGCCTATTCGGTCAAATTTCATAAAGAGGATGTTCACATCGCCTTGGTCTGCTGCCTCAAGTGTTTGTTGTAGCCAGTTTTCAAGTTGTGGTATGGGGCCTTTAGTGAGTAATTGATGGAAGGGAAATCCTGCATAGTTTTTACACTCTGCATTAAAGTATTTCCAATGGTCAGGAGGAATAATATCTCCTTTATGGGCTCGTACTTGTCCTTCCGTAAGTGTTTCTCGACGGTAGTTGTTTTTACCGCCAGTGAAAGCACCACTGTCTGGAACTCTTGTAAATGAATTATTATACATTTCAGAGAGATGCTTTGCTATTTCTCTCTCGAACCCTTTGCCTTTTGATTTGCTTTTCGATGGCATACTTCTCGTGGATTTCTTTTTGTCTTTGTCTAGCTAAAGTAATTATCCTTCTTAAAGATCTCCGGCTTGAAGCGTGAGTCCTATGTGATAATTTACGCTCAAACTTCTCATTTTCGACAAAATATTCCATATATGCTTTTGTAAGCAAGTCATGCGTATCGTCAATTATCATACTGCTACCTCTAAATCATTACTGTAAGATGTAAATCCATTTTCCTTAATAACTTTTAACACATGGTTAACTCTTCCAATTAGTTCATCCTTGTGACTAATAAGGAAAACATTTTTTTCTCGTTCTCTACCCATTTTTTTAATTACTGCAAGTGAACCTTCTACTCCTGCAGTGTCCATGCCACTGTCAATTAGTTCGTCAATAAACAATAAATTAATGTTTTGGTACAAACTCTCCCAAACATCACGGAATGCAAAGCTCATACCAAGTATTAGCCTGTTCCTTTCGCCTCTGCTAAGGTTATCAAAGTCTAAATCCTGTCCAAGCTGGGTAATTTCTACTGCTAGATCGTTTTGGAACGTAACTTGATGTGGTAAACCTAGCCTATCTAGGTAATAAGTAAGCCTATTGTTGAGATATGCAAGATTTTGATCAATAATCTTCTTCCTAATGAACGAATCCTTGTTGGTTAACAACTTTAATAGGAATTCTTGATGCTCTTTATAGTCTGTAAGTGTGTTTACAGTATCCCAAACAATGTCCTGTAGTGCAGTTTGTGACAATTCTTCAATCTGTTCTTGGTATGGATCTGTTTCTGCTAAGGTACGTTCTAGTGTACTACGTAATTGACCTACATTTTCTTTATGCTCGTATGCTTCCTTAACTGTGTCATAAAAAGTGTTAGGCCTGCCATTAATATCACCAATTTCTGTTAATCCTTGTTCAACATCTGTTAATTTTCTTGTGATTTCTGTTTGATATGTAACAGCATCTTCTAATTCTTTGGACTTTTTATCTACCATTTCCTGTTTTTTGTCAGCATGTAGAGGTTGGTTACACGCATAACATATAGCAGTTTCTAATTCTTCAATATCCTTTTTGACTTTATCAACTGTTTTATCTGCACGAGATAGAGCGCTTTCCAATGTAGCACGTTCCTTGTTTAGTGCTGTAATTGCGTTGTTGTGTTCATTCCAATCTGCGAGTTTTGTGTGTAAGTTTAGCTCGTTTTCAATGTCTAACTCTTCTAATTCGGTAATGCTACGTTGTAATTTACCGATTCCTTTTTCTTTTTGAGCTTTCCAGGCAGATTGTTTTAGTTTTAAGCTATCAATACTTTCTTGTATGTGTTCGTTACTGGTTTGCACTGCTCTAATCCGTGCTTCTTCCTCGGATATAGCTTCTTTGGTACTTCGTACCTGTTCTTTAAGTCGTTCTGCCTTTTCAGATAACAGTGTAATACCTAACAGTTGCTCAATAATCATCCTTTGATCATTCTGTCGCATGTTAAGGAACGGTTCTGTGTATGTATTAAGTGCAACAACATGTTTAAACATGTCATGACTCATACCAAGTAGCTCATTTATAGCCTCTTGTGTCTTCCTACTGTCTCCTTGGCTCTCGTCTACTATTTCCTGTTCTTGATTATTAATATAAAACTTCATTACATTTGGAGATCTACCTCTTTCTATCCTGTAGTTGGTATTATTCTTCTCAAAATGTAATGTAACCAGCATTCCTTTACTGTTTGTCTTGTTAATTAAGTTGTTTCTCTTAATATTAGTAAGTGCCTGTCCGTATAATGCGTATGATAGTGCATTTATAATGGTAGTTTTTCCAGTACCGTTACGAGATCCAGTATCATCGCCACCTTGATCTAAGTTTTCACCTAAAACTAGTGTTAATTGTTCTTTGCTAAAATCTATTGCTTGCGTTTGATTACCAACGCTCATAAAGTTTTTAACCGTAAGGTCTTTTATTTTAATTGGCATTATAATTCGTTGTAAATGTCTAACAGTGTGTTTTTGTTGAAGTTTTCGCTGTCGATAGCATTGATTTCTTTAGAAACAATCTCATCTACTGTTTCAAACTGGCTAATATCTAGTTCTGTTGATATTTCTTCAATCTGTTTCTGTGGAATTAGCACAATTTCTCTACAATTGTATTGTGATATATAAGTTTCTTTGATAAATTGTGCTTCTTCATACGATATTGGTAAATCTAGTGTAACCCTAAGATACATATTTGGTTTAATTATGTTTGCTTGGGGATCTAATAGCTTACTAAGTGTAGTAGTACGATACTTAGGAGCATCAGACCAATTAATATATTCAGGTGCAAGGTTATTTTCACGATCAAATATCATCATACCACGTTCATCGTCACCTGCATCTGCATAGTTGTGAGGAAATGCATTACCAATATACTGTATCTTACCTTGTTTTTGACGTTTATGGAAATGACCACTGAACACAAGGTCTTGATTTTTGAAGTGTTCAGGTCGTAAATCGCCATGTTCGGGCATTTTTACCATAGCATTCATATAAAAATGCGGTAATTCAAAGTGTCCAAACATGTATTTGGATTTACATTGCTCAATAAGCTTCCATTCATCTCCTACTAACCAGGGTACAAGTGCAACATCGTCAATTTCCGTAAACGAGTTTACAAATTCTACACCTTCTATATGTCTAGCAAAGTCAGTAGAGCTTACATCACGCTTGTCTTTGTAATATAAATCGTGATTACCTGTAAAAATAAAAAAAGTATTAAATGCTGCACCTAATTTTTCTAAACTACGGAGGGTAGCCTGCATAGTTGTTAGATTTAAACTGTTGCGATTGTGATGCCAATCTCCGCAAAATATTCCAGTTTCGCAGTTATTTTCTTTTGCAGTTTCGATAAACCAGTCAACAAAATTTTCACAATCATCGTTATGTATTTTACTATTACCTTTTAATCCAAAATGTATATCAGTAAATACTGCTGCTTTTTTAAACATAAAAATTTAGAATGTATTGTTTTCTTGGAATTCTTTTTCTCTTTTTAAAGCTACTTCCCATTCATCATTTGCTTGTCTAGTGTAGCTAGGATTCATATCATTCATTTCCAAAATATCATCTCGTATGTTTTGATTACGTTTTTCTAGATTAATTACCCTAACAAAACTGTTTGTAACTGCTGCTGTATAGTATGCAAATGGATTTTGACTTTTAGATTCGTCAAATTGTAACCCAATCTGAGCTAACTGTAAGATTGCTTGACCTCTCATTTCATCATTATAAGTATATCCTCTTACATTACCACGTGTAGCATATCTTTCACATAATTTCATCCACATTAATGCAAGTTTATCGGTAGCAATACCGTGGTCAAGTGAAAAAGATCCGCTAAATACATCTCCTTTCCAATGACTTTTTCCAATACAAATTAATTCATTATTATCATTAAATTTCCAATGTTGGAATGGAGGAAAATTTAATTTAATTTTTCGATCAGCAATAGTTTTTGGATTTTTCTTTCGACCAGGTTGATCAGGAATATGATCAAACGTCATAATTCTAAAAATTAAATCAGTGTTGGGAATATTTTCAACATCAATGGTTAATTTTGTATCTTGATTTATTCTTTTTGCTCTATTAGATTTTGCAATATTAATAAATTCATTGTCTATTTGATTAATATTTGACAAAATAGCATCGTATTGATGATATTCTGGTAAACTAAAGCTACAAAATGTGTTTTTACTTTTATGTATTTCTGATAATATATCTTTATTGTTAAGATAATTTGTTTTTTTCATTTAGTCTCCAAATTAATTTTTATTATAATATATGTAGTTTAAAAAGTCAATAAATACTTTAAAGGAGTATATCCAATGGGTGAAATTAGAGAAAATTTGTTAAATAGTGCGTCTCCTACAAATACAGGTGGAAATCCTTTAGAAATAGATTTAGATCCATATGCAGATAAAGCAGGGGAAGCTATTTCTGGTGCTTTGGATTCTGGCAAAGAATTAGCTGGATCTGCATGGGATTCAGTAAGTGAAACCGCATCAAATGTAGGAAATGGTATAATTGATTCTGTATCAGAATCTTCATTTGGAAAATTTTTAAGATCAGTAGGATTGCCAATTGGCGGAGAGCCCGAGGACGGCGGTGGTGACGATTCAGCATCATGGGGTGTATCCGAAGCAGCAAATGCAGATTGGAGAGTACGACTTAGTATTGCTCCAGGATTTGGCGATGCAGCGATTATGAAACCATTTACTTTAACTGATAATACTTTAGTTTTTCCATATACTCCGTCTATCATATTATCTAATTCTGCATCTTATACTCCTATAAAACCCATACATAGTAATTATCCTTTTTATGCATATCAAAATTCGCAGGTAGATAATATCACAATCACAGGAGATTTTACTGTAGAAACTATGGAAGATGGAAAATATTGGATAGCAATGGTGCATTATTTACGAAGTGTCACAAAAATGGCCTATGGAGCTACACCTAATGTAGGTGCTCCACCTCCTGTAATAAAATTAAATGGTTTTGGAGAATATGTTTTTAATGATGTGCCTGTTGTAGTTAGTAATTTTACAGTTGAATTACCAACTGATGTTGATTATATTTTTGTTAAAAGGGTAGGAACGAAAGGAACTCATGTTCCTACAAAAAGTACTTTATCAGTAACGCTAATTCCAATGTATAGTAGAAGGAATATAAAACGATTTAGCTTAAAAAGTTTTATAAGTGGAAGTTTAACACGAAGCAAGTATGGATTTATTTAATGTCAAAATATAAAAACAACAGTCCTTGGATTAAAACTGAAATTGTCAATAGAACATATCTAGATATTTTAGAAATTAGATCTGTGCCAGCTGAATCAGATGATGTTAGATATATGATACAACCTCAGTATACACATCGACCAGATTTACTTGCATATGATTTATATGGAGATTACGGTTTATGGTGGGTTTTTGCTCAACGCAATATGGATATAATACAGGATCCTGTTTATGATATTGAAGCTGGTGTAGAAATTATATTACCAAAATTGTCAAATTTAGTAAAATATTTAGGTTAACATGGCTGATACAGATATACAAGTAGTCTCAAATAACACAGGAGGAAATGGTGAATCAGCCGCAACAATTAATATTGACAGTAATGACGATAGGTTAACTGCTCAGCCTACATTACCTTTCCCAAATGAATTAGATGATTTTGTCAGTTATAATTATATTTTTACCTTAAGTGCTTTAACAGATGAGGAAACATCTGCACCAAATGAAACTTATAGGAAATCGGATCCTAAGATAGTTATTTTAAAATCTGGAGGAGGTGCAGACGGTGTTGATACACCTCCAGAAGCGGCACTTGGTAAAGTTGAGTATTTTATAGATAATGTAGAAATTAATAGTTTGATAACTCATAATAGGAAAACTAAACAATCAAATGCAACAAGTATTGCTTTCAATGTTACTGAACCTTATAGTATGGGACTTTTTTTACAAGAATTAAAAGTAGCAGCTCAAAAGGCGCGAGGAGAAATGTCAAATTATCTCGAAGCTCCTTTTTTATTAACTGTTGAATTTAAAGGATGGGACAGTGATGGAAATTATTTAGAAAAAAAACATCTACGCAGGTTGCTACCCTTTAAATTTGTTGATATTAATTTTAATGTAACCGAAGGTGGTAGTGTTTACAATATAAAAGCAATACCGTGGACTGAACAAGGACAATTAGACGAAGTACAGGCATTAAAAGCTGATGTAAAATTAACTGGTAGAACAGTAAAAGAAATTTTGCAAACAGGAGCAGATAGTTTGCATTCTATTATTAATTCTCGAGAGCAAGAGCGTAGACGCAAAGGCGAAATAACCACAGCAAATGAATATGTAATAATTTTTCCTAAAGAAGCGACAGATTCTACATTTAAAGTAGGAGAAGTTGCTGATAATGATGGAACAAAAACAACATCATTATATTATAAAAGTCCAGGTGCTTTAAAAACAACTGATTTGTATCAGTCTTCTGTATATGAAAAAGATACTGCAAGTTTAGGAGAATTTGTTGATGATTTAGATAATCCAGATCAGACAATTTTGGGTGTAACAGTTAATAGGAGTAATCTAGGAGAAATAGCAAGAACATTTGCAGAATCAGCTGAAACAAATAATGCAATTGGTAAGGGAAAACTTGTTGATTCATTTTTAGATGGAACAAAAAAACCTTTTGGCAGACCAAGATTTACCGAATTAGATGACAAAGATGGAATTTTTGAAAGAGGAAAAATACAGGTAAGTGACAATTTATCTACTTTAACTTTTAAAACCGGAACAACGATACAAGAAATTATAGAAGAAGTAGTTATTTTAAGCGATTATGGTCGCACAATTGCAGATGCAAAGCCGGACGGATATGGAATGATACCTTGGTTCAGGGTCGATGTAGAAGTTTATAATTTAAAAGATACACCGCAAGAAATTAACACAGGAAAACCTCCAAGGTTGTATGTTTACAGGGTTGTACCGTATAAAGCCCATATAAGTAGATACCAGTCTAGTTCAGAACCTAGTATTACGGCTGCATTACGAAAGCAATGTGCAAAAGAATATAATTATATTTTTACAGGTGTAAATGATAATGTACTTGAATTTGATATTAATTTTAATAAAGCATTCTATCTTGCAGCCCAACCGTTTGGCGGAATAGATAAAGGTAGTATAAAAAGTGACGAGGAAGATGCAAGGGCAGGTGTCTCGACACAAAAACACAGACCACCTGTGCCGGGTAATATTGCTACAGATTCTTCGTCAGGAAGTAAATCGACAGAAGAAAGTCCAAAAACACAAACAGGATCAGTAGGCGGAGGGCAACCAGACAAACTTAGCACAGGAGTTGCAAGAGATTTTAACGATGCTCTTCTTAATAGTCCAGTTGATTTAGTAAACACAACTATGACTATTTGGGGTGATCCTTATTTTATAACTGATAGTGGGTATGGTAATTTCCATGCAATACCTAGTCAAGAGTTTATAAATGTAAATGAGGACGGAACAATGAATTATCAAGATAGTGAAGTGCATATTATTGTAAATTTTAGAACACCGTTTGATACAAACGCTGATAATGGATTTATGGATTTCAATGGTGTTGGCTTAGAAGATACTGCTGCATATAGTGGTATATATCAGGTTATATCAGTTGTACATAGTTTTGCCGAAGGAAAATTTACACAAAAGTTAAAAATGATTAGGATAAGAAATCAAGAAGGAGTTGATACAAAACAAAAAGCAGATCCTGAAAAAGGCATAATGAGAGGATTAGATGAATTTGAACAATCTATAATTAATTCTGGAGGTTATTTGTAATGGCAAGTCAAGGATCTCGTACCCAATATTCTAGGGGGTCTAAACCAACCTGGATGACAGGAGTCGGCCCTTATGTAGGTAGGGTTACAAATCATTTAGATACAGAATACATGGGTTCAATCGAAGTTGAAATTTTAAAAACAACAGAAGCTGGTAGTCCAGGAGAAAGTACTGGATATTATATACCTTGTTCATACGTAAGTCCATTTATGGGTAATACTCCACGAAAAGGAGTTGGAAACAATCCTGGTTATGATTATACGCAAAAAAGTTATGGTTTTTGGGGAGTTCCTCCTGATTTGAATGTAAAAGTTCTAGTATTAATGGCAGAAAATAACTTTGGATATGGTTTTTGGATAGGTTGTTTGCAAGACAAATATATGAATTTTATGATGCCAGGCAATGCATCAACAACTTATAGTAACGACCCAGATGGAAAATATACTGGTAAGATTGTTCCTGTTGGCGAATACAATAAAGTACTAGAAACAGGAACAGGTAATGATCCTACTCAATACATAAAATCTGTAGATAAAGATAGAGCCGATATATTAGAGCATCAGGGTTTAACCAAATGGGATGATAATATTGTAGACCAAACTCGAGGAACGACTACTTCTAGTGCTAGAAGAGAGGTTCCTAGTATGGTTTTAGGAATCAGTAGTCCAGGACACCCTGATAGACGTAGTGGTAAACCTAAGGCTAGATATGGAGAAAAGTTTGGCGAAACAAATATTCCTTTTAGTAGATTAGGTGGCACAAGTTTTGTAATGGATGACGGCGATGAAAAAATTCTAAGGAAAAAACCTGCAAACACTGATCCTCCTGAATATGCTTACGTAGAAAAAAGAGAAACTGACGGAGATGTTGCTTTACCGCATAATGAACTTACGAGATGGCGCACACGAACTGGTCATCAAATAGTAATGCATAATACAGAAGATTTAATCTACATAATTAACGCCCAAGGCAATGCATGGATTGAATTAACAAGTAATGGAAAAATTGACATTTACACAGATGATAGTGTTAGTATACATTCTGAAACTGATTTTAATTTGAAAGCAAATAGAGATATCAACTTAGAAGCCTCTGGTAATGTGAATATTAAAGCTAGAGAGCAAATGCGTTTAGAATCTGGCAATGCTACCCATTGGAAAGTTGGTACAGCAGAAGTTAAAAAAGATCCTGCACTGAGACCTGAGTTAGGTATTAAGAACGAAGACGGAACATGGAAATGGAATAGTTTTGAAGATTTACCAACAGTAGAGCAACCAGGTGATAATTTGTATATAGATGTAAGTAGAGATGTATATTGGAAAGTAGGAACTCATCCTAAACTAGGAGATTTTAAATTAGAAGTTTCGCAAGATAGTCATACAACTGTTGATAGAGATTTTTTCTTGTTAGCAAAAAATAACATTCATCAGCATTCTAATAAAGCAACATTCCATTTAGCTGATACAACTTTTGATCAAAAGTCTGGAGATGATTTTAAACAGTTTACAGGCAAAAATATGCATATTAAGGCAGGTTTAAATATGCGAATTTATGCAGATGTTACTGCTGCAATTAAATCAAAAGTTTGCTATATGACAGCAATGAATAGTAATCATATAAAAGCAGGTAATATTAATTATGTAACAGCTGGTGCAAGTAATGAATATAATGCACCTATTAATAATATGAGTAAGCTGCAATATTTTGGAAGCGGATCAGCTAAAGGATCAAATGGTATTACAGCGGATACTGCAGAACCTGCAATTGATGCATTGTTACCTGAATGTGCTCATCATACTTTTATACCAATACGTATTCCTATGCACGAACCGTATTACAGTCATGAAAATTTAGAACCTAAAACATTTTATCCAGATAAAACAGATAGTACAATATCAATTGACGATGCGTGTGAATTTGCAATAAAATACGAACAAGAAGAAATAAAGACTCCTCTAATATTTAACGGAGGAGCTCAAGACGATACATTTAAGAAAGGTAAATGATGAATCTTACAAATCTTTATAAAGATATTACAATAAAAAATGCTAACAAAACGCAAAGATTTAAACCAGGATCAAAAACTTATCGTGGTATAAGCACCATCAATAGTGCTACAAATTCACAATTATACGATCTTGCATTAATTAAGCAAGATATTATAAATCATTTTCATATTAGACAAGGAGAAAAGTTATCTGATCCTACATTTGGTACAATTTTATGGGATATTTTGTTTGAACCTTTAACTCCACAATTAAGAAATTTAATAATTGATAATGTAAACAGAATAATTAGAAGTGACCCAAGGGTTAAAATGGCAAGTGTAATTGTAGATGAATATGAAAGTGGAATACAAGTTGAGTGTGATTTGATTTACCTTCCTTATAATATACAGGACAAAATGAGATTAGCATTTGATCGCAGAGCTGGATTTTTATCATCGTAAAATGCGTATTTAATTTGCAAATAAATACATAAAAGGATTTAATATGGCATCAACTGATAGACAAAATAGATTATTAGTAGCCGAAGACTGGAAAAGAATATACCAAAGTTATACAAGTGCAGAATTTCAAAGTTATGATTTTGACAGTCTTCGCAGGGTAATGATAAATTATCTAAGAGAAAAGTATCCTGAAGATTTTAATGATTATATTGAAAGTTCAGAATATATAGCGTTAATTGACTTAATTGCATTCTTAGGACAAAATTTATCTTTTAGGATTGATTTAAATGCTAGAGAAAACTTTTTAGAGTTAGCCGAGCGTAGAGAAAGTGTATTACGATTAGCAAGATTACTAAGTTATAGTCCTAAAAGAAATATTTGTGCAAATGGATTATTGAAAATAACTAGTGTAAGAACAACAGAAAGCATTATTGATTCTAACAATCTAAATTTAGAAGGGCAAAATATTATATGGAATGACCCTAGTAATAATAACTGGTATGAGCAGTACATTAGAGTGTTAAATGCTGCATTTGATGTCAATAATAAATTTGGACAACCGTATAAAAGTGATACAATTAATAATTTATTAACAGAAAGATATAGAGTAAATTCATCGCAAACAGGATTACCTATTTTTAATTTTGCAAAATCTATCGATGGTCAGACAGTCAGATTTGAAATAGTTCCTGTTGATTTTTCAAACGATATTATTGAAAAAGCACCTTTACCAGGAGATAAATTTAGCCTTTTATACAGAGAAGATGGTATAGGACCTGCTAGTATTAATACTGGATTTTTCGTTATGTTTAAACAAGGTACTTTAGATCAAGGAAATTTTACAGTAGAAAGTCCAAATGCTAATCAAATTGTAACTATAGATTCCATTAATATAAACAATGACGATGTATGGTTATATTCACTAAATGCAGATACTTCAATAAATGAATTATGGACAAAAGTTGATGCAATTGAAGGAAACAATATAATTTATAATGATGTCGGAAAAGATATAAGGAATATTTATTCTGTATTAACTAGGGTTAATGACAGGATTAGTTTAATTTTTTCAGATGGAACTTTTGGTGCGCTTCCTCAAGGTAATTTTAGAGTTTATTATCGCACAAGTAGAAATTCAAATTTAGTAATAAATCCGAGAGATATGTTAGGCATTGGTATTTCAATTGATTATACAAGTGCGAGCCAAAAAATTGAAACTTTAAATTTAGTTTTAGAATTACAGTATACAGTTGATAATGCGTCTATAGCAGAGTCTAATGATTCAATAAAGCAAAGAGCGCCTATGAGTTATTATACACAAAATCGGTTAATTACAGCAGAAGATTATCAGATTGGACCATTATTAGCAAGTACAAAAATTGTAAAAACTAAAAGTATTAACAGGTTATCATCTGGCATTTCACGATATATTGATTTGAAAGATGCAACAGGAAAATATAGTAAAACAAATTTATTTGCTACAGACGGAATTTTATATAAAGAAATTTTTACAAAAAAATTTAATTTTACTTTTGAAACAGATTTAGATATTGAAAAAGTTTTACTAAATCAAATCAATCCTTTGTTAAATGCAACACAAACGAAAAATTATTATTTTCATGTAGTTGCTGCTATTCCATATGTAGATCAAGGGTTGACTTGGGTAGATGTTTATAATGATGTAAATTACTTTACAGGGTATTTACAAAATAGCAACAATATTAGACAAGTTTTAGGAACTTTTACCCAGTCTATTTTAAAATTTATTAGGCCTAATAGTTTGTTAAAATTTGTACCGCCTAACGGTATGCATTTTGATCCAGATGGAAATTTAAAGATTGGTAAAGCAGATTATAAAAATTCAACAAACTATAAATGGGTTAAATGTATAAAATTTGAAAATGACGGTACTAACGAGCTAGATAATGGCGATGGTCCAGTTTTATTAAATGATTTTATTCCTACTGGTGCAATATTAGCAGAAATTAGACCTTTTGTATCTCAAATACTTACTGATGATGTAAAAAAAGAAGTAGTGTCATTAATCTTAGCTTATCAAACATTTGGTTTACGATTTGATAGAGGCACTGCTAAATGGCAAATTATTAAAGAAGAAAATTTAAATGTTGTAGATAACTATAATGAAGGAAAAGCAGGCGACATAACTGGCCAGAAATTAGATTCAACATGGATAATAAAATTTACAACATCGAGAGAGATATATGATGTTGAGCACAGAGCTGCTAGGTACATATTTGAAAGCGAAAACGAAGTAAATTTTTATTTTGACGAGTCGGATAAAATTTATGATAACAGAACTGGAAAAATTATCAAAGATAAAATCTCAGTTCTGTCAATTAATACTTTGCCTTTTTATAATGATCAACAGGGAACAGAAAATTTTACACAAGATTTCAATTGGCAAATTATGGAATCCTATAGAGATGAATTAGGATATGTAACAAGTGATAAAGTTGCAGTTGAGTTTTTTGACAGTGACGATGACGGAATATCAGATGATGAAAGTATGTTTGAGGAGATTGTAAATCCTAGTTATAACAATGGATTAAATTCTTTTGTATTTCAAGAAAAATATCTTTCGGTAAATGGAGTAGAGAGATATAAGCATTTTCCTAATAATAATAATGAAATCATAGTTTTACAAACAAAAAATAATGTAGGACCGCTAAGTCAATATGATAATAATCAAATATTTTATTACATTGATACAAATATTTTTCAAAAATTTAATAAAAATCTAAATTTACTTGATACAATAGTTGATTATAAAGCATTTTTAGGTAGAAATAATTTAAAGTTTCAATATGAACACGCAGCTGATCAATCTGCACGTATCGATCCAAGTCAAACAAACATTGTTGATGTTTACGTGTTAACTTCAGATTATGATACTCAATTTAGAAAATATTTGAATAATACTATTACAACAAAACCGTTACCATTATCAAGTGACCAACTTTATGTAAGTTATGGTACCCAATTAAATTCTATTAAATCAATTACAGATGAACTAATATATCATCCTGCCAAATATAGAATAATTTTTGGAAGTAAAGCAGACGAGACATTGCAGGTAATATTTAAAGTAATAAAAAATACTGAATTAGTCTTAAATGATAATGAAGTAAAGTCTAGAATAGTAACTTATATAAATCAATTCTTTTCTTTAACAAATTGGGATTTTGGAGAAACATTTTATTTTTCTGAATTATCAGCTTATATAATTAAAGAAATGGCTCCGGATATTACAACATTATTAATAGTTCCAGTTCAAATTGAACAAGTATATGGAAGTCTTTATCAAATAAAATGCGAAGATGACGAATTGTTAATTAGTGGAGCAACAGTAAGCGATATAGAAATTATTGATGAAATTAGTGCAGATAAAATTAAAGCAACTGGAGCAGTTGTTGTTAGTTCTTATTCAGCAAACACAGGAATACAGTCTTCATAATAAGGATAGTTAATGGCGTATAAAGATAATCAAACAGATCCAGCATTACCGGCAGATAATTTACCTAGACGAGAAACAGTAAATCATTTACCTAAATATTTTAGGACAGATTTTAATAAAAAATTTTTAAATGCTACATTAGATCAAATGGTTCAACCTGGTGTTGTTGAAAAAATAAACGGTTTTTATGGTAAAAAAAATGCAAAAGCTTTTGATGCAAATGACAATTATATAAATGATATAACACCAGATAGACAAAATTATCAGTTAGAACCAATTACTATATCTAAAGATAATTTAAACAATATTAATTTTTTTGCAGATTATAATGATTATATTAATTTCATTAAAATTAGACATGGAAATTTAGATCATAGTGTTCTTAACAGTCAAGAATATTATTCATGGAATCCCCATATCAATTGGGATAAATTCATAAATTTTAGAGAATATTATTGGTTACCAAACGGACCAGAAACAATTACTATTTCTGGTCAATCAAAAGAAGTAGTAAGTGAATATACTGTAAGTTTGCGCGATAATGATGATAATTTTACATATATTTTTACTCCAGATGGATTGACAAATAATCCTAGTCTTACTTTATATAGAGGACAAACTTATAGGTTTGATGTAAATACGCCAAATTATCCTATCGCATTTGTTTCAAGAATAACATTTACACCAGGAGAAGAAATTGATGCTGAATATAATTCATCTTTAATTTATACTAATGGTATTAAAAAAATAGACAGAGATGGCTTAGAAATTACAGCTGATTTTGTTGACGATGGCATAATAGAGTTTGTTGTTCCTGAAGTAGCACCTGATAATCTTTTTTATATTTCTAAAGATGATCCAAATTTGTCTGGTATTATAAAAATATTTGATGTTGTAGAAAATACTGAAATAAATGTAGATAAAGAAATTTTAGGAAAAAAGTCATATTTAACAAGCGGTGGCTTTCATTTATCAAATGGAATGAAGATAGAATTTGCAGGAAATGTTTTTCCAGAAGAATTTAGTACTGGAGAATATTATGTAGAAGGTGTTGGAGAGAAAATTGAGCTTATAGACACAAATAGATTAAAATTGTCTAGTTTATTTGTAGATGATTTAGAAATACCGTTTGATGATAACGGGTTTGATCAATATCCATACAGTGAAGCTTTAGGATATGCTGTAAGTAAAGATTATATAACAATTAATAGAAGTTCAATAGATGGAAATTTGTGGAGCAAGTACAACCGATGGTTTCATATTGACGTTATAGAACAATCATTAAAAATTAATAATCAAGCAATTGAAATAAATCAAAATTTAAGGGCAAAAAGACCAATAATTGAATTTGAAAAAAACTTAAAATTGTTTGAGTTTGGAACAGTTGCAAAAAATGATGTTTGGTTAGTGGATGACGTAACAACAGATGTTTTTTCTACAATAGAAGGAAGTATTGGTTATAATATTGACGGAGTTGATTTAACTGAAGGTATTAGGATTCTTTTTTTAGCTGACAATGATATTTTAGTTAAAGGCAAAATTTTTAAAGTAAAATTTATTACAGTTAACAATAATACTCAAATTACACTTATTGAAGAACCTGATACTAATCCAATTGAAAATGAGAATGTATTAGTAAGAGAAGGAAAAACATATAAAAGTAAATCATTGTATTATGACGGAAATGAGTGGAAGATTTGTCAACAAAAAAATAATGTTAATCAAGCTCCACTATTTGATATGTATGATTACAATGGAGTGGCATTTACTGATTCAAATGTGTATCCGTTTTCACAATTTAGTGGAAATAAAATTTTTAGTTATAAAGAAAGCTCTAATACAATTGACGTTGAATTAGGGTTTGGGTTATCCTATAGAAATATTGTTAATAGTGGCGATATAATATTTGAATTCAATTTATTACAAGATAGTTTTCCATTTACAAATAATAATAATCTAGTTACTGAAGTAAAAACTGATATTGGATTTTTAAGAAAATACAGTAGTTTAACTGATTATGTGTCTGTGAATGGGTGGTCAACTGCTAGTACTAAAACACAACAAGTTGTAATTAGACAATATGTAGTAGAAGATGTAACAAATTTATTTGAAATAGATGTGTATGATAATTATATTGATGATAAAGAATTATGGTTACGAGTTTATGTTAATGGAAATATAAAAGAGCTTGATAAAGATTATTTTTTAGAAAGAAATGTAAATGATGATCTGTTTATTAATTTTGTTATACCTATAAAATTAAAAGATAATATTATTATAAAAACAAAATATAAAAGTATAAAAAATGATAACGGATATTATGAATTACCTTATAGTTTAGAAAGAAATCCTTTAAATGAAAACGTTACAGATTTTACTCTTGGCGAAGTTATAGATCACGGTTCTACTATTGTAGAAGAAAGTACATCATTTAGAGGAAAATTTCCTGGAAAAAGTAATTTACGAGATTTAGGTAATTTATCTATTTATGGCAGGAAATTTTTAAAACATACCTGTCCATTAAATTTGTCAATCTATCATTTATTAGATAAAGATGTAAATGTGTTAGCCGCTATTGATAATGCAAACGATTTATACGGAAAATTTAAAAGACAATTTGTAGAAATAGCTAATGATTTGGGTTACAATGGACCAATTAAAGAGCATGTTGATTTAATATTAGATGAATATACAAAAGGAAAAAACAATAAAGATCCTTATTTTTTCAGTGATATGGCTGCCAGTAAAGGGGTAATTGTTTACAAAGAAATAATAGTTGATACTGATCAAAGGTATTTTCAATTGTCTAAAATACATAATAACAATATGTTGGGTAATAAAGCAGTCAGCGTTTATAGAAATGGTAAACAATTGATCTATGGTCAGGATTATACTTTTAACACTGAAGGATTTGTTGATTTTTTTGGATTTAAAAAAGTTGACGATATTATAGAAATATGTGAGTATGACAATACCAATGGATCATATATACCACCTACTCCTACGAAATTAGGTTTGTATCCTAAATATATTCCAGAAATTTTTATAGATAATACTAATAATAGTTTTATTACTGAAGAAAATAAAGGACCATATAAATTTTATGGACTGCAAAAAAATGAGCCAAATGATGATGATATATTAGGATGGTTTTATCCTCTATATTTAGATTATGATTTAGCTTGTATTTCTGATGAAAATAATGAATGTGTTATTATAACTTTTGCTGGGTTAAATCGCGTTTTTTATATGCCTAAATCCAATCAAAATAGAGGCGCACAAGATTCTATTTATTTTGACGAATGGAATGAAGGAAATGTATACATACAAGGCCATGATGGTAGTTTAGTTTATGCATATAAAGATTTTAGAGATGAATTAATTTTAGAAATAGAAAAAAGAATTTATAACAATATTAAAATAAATTATGATACAAATTTGTTTGATATTAATGAAGTAATTCCTGGTCGTTATAGAAATACTAATATAACAAGAAGCAGTTTAAATGATCCATTAATTAGTGACTTTATAAAATGGACAAGATTTATAAATGTTGAATATGCTATGCATCAGTATTTTAATGTTAATAATAGTTTTACTTACAATTATAATGGCAGCAAGTTAGATAATTATGAAGTATCTCCTGGGTGGTGGAGACAAATTTATACATACCTTTTTGATACTGATAGACCACACACGCATCCATGGGAAATGCTAGGATTTAGTATTAAACCAATATGGTGGGATGATCAATATGGAAGTTACCCATATACCTCAGACAATTTATTAATGTGGTCAGATATAGAAAAAGGCATAATTAGACAGCCTAATTTTTTTATCAATAAAAAATATACAAGACCAGGCTTAACAAAAATTATTCCTGTTGATAACAAAGGAAATTTAGTAAGTCCTTCTAAATCTGGTGTAATTAAATATTATGATAAAAAATTAATTAAAAAATCTTTTGTATTTGGTGACGGGTCTCCTGTTGAAACAGTTTGGAGAAGATCGAGTAATTATAGATTTAGTTTGATAAAAAGTTTGATACTTTGTAAGCCTAGTTATGTATTTGGAACAGGGTTCGATAGGGCTAATCAAGTTAGGAATGATTCAGAGCAGATTATTTATTTGCCTACACAAAACCATTTTAGGTTACAAGACTTAGTTTTTCCATATGTAGAAAATGAAAATTTTTACACAAGTGGTCTTATTAATTATATTGCAGAAAATCAAAATACTTTATTTTTTAATAATTATGAAAATTATAGAAATATTTTAGTATCTCTAAATAATCAAATTTCATTTAAAGTTGGAGGATTTACCGATAAAGATAAATTTAAATTAATTTTAGATAGTAGAACACCTTTAAATGAAGGAAATGTTTTTATTCCATTAGAAAATTATGATATTTTGTTCTTAAAAAGTTATCCTATAGATGAATATGTATATAGTGGTGTTGTAATTGAAAAACAAGCCGAAGGATGGTATATTAGCGGTTATGACACAGCTTATTCTAAATTTAAATACATTCCGATAATACCGAGAGATGCTGATACAACAATAAATGTAGGAGGTATAAGCAAGTCATATGTTACATGGGAAGCTGGTAAAACATATGCAATTGACGCTATAGTAAAAGTTGGTGATGATAGTTTTTATAGATGTAAAATTACGCATGTAAGTGGTGATAATTTTGATAATTCTAAATTTGTAACTTTGCCTAGATTACCTATTGTTGGTGGAGTTGATGCAAAAACTAGGAGATATTTTTCACAAAATGTCGAAGAATTATCTTACGGAACGTTATTATATGATATACAAGAGGTTGTTGATTTTTTGTATGGTTATGGTCATTATTTAAAAACAGTTGGATTTACATTTGATAGATTTGTAGAAAGCCAGTTAGAAGTTGCAGATTGGAGCTATGCAGTAAAACAATTTTTATTTTGGACAACTCAAAATTGGGGTGCAGGTTCTTTAATTACAGTGAGTCCAGGTGCAGATAGATTAAATTTTTCTACAAATTATGGAAGTGTTGGTAATGTAATAGATACTTCCCAAGGTTATTCTATATATAAAGCTGATGGAACAGTGATTAAAACGTCAGAGGTAAACTTTAATAGAGATAATGATAATAATTTTAGTGTAACAACTACAGGTAATGATGGTATTTATTTTATTAGAATACCCACTAATTATGCAGAGCATGTAGTTATTATAGATGATAGAACAGAATTTAATGATATAATATATGAAAAAAATTCAGGATATAGGCAAGAAAGAATTAAGGTAATAGGTTATAGAACAAATGCATGGAAAGGATCACTAGATATTCCAGGTTTCTTTTATGATGACGCAAAAGTTAAAGAATGGCAACAATATGTAGCATATAATGTAGGAGATATTGTAAAATATAAAGAATTTTATTTTGTAGCTAAAAATAAAATTGATGCAGTTGAGAATTTTGATTTTACGGATTGGAAAAAACTTGATACCTTAAAAGAAGCTGGATTGTACACTAATTTTGATTATAGGATAGAACAGTTTAAAGATTTTTATGATTTAGATAGTGATAATTTAGATGTAGAACAACAAAAAATGGCTCAACATTTAATTGGTTATCAAAAAAGGAATTATTTACAGAATATTATTAATAATGATGTAAGCCAATTTAAATTTTATCAAGGGTTTATACAAGATAAAGGTTCTAAAAATTCGCTTACAAAGCTATTTGATGTTTTAGCAAGTGCAGATAAAGATAGTTTAGAATTTT
>Ga0208428_1000365_pt1 | contig 21908 bp, 18 predicted proteins | sample DEB08_DNA_11_FD_184535 | JGI IMG/M metagenome (GOLD analysis project Ga0208428, IMG submission 184535) | Aqueous microbial communities from the Delaware River and Bay under freshwater to marine salinity gradient to study organic matter... | ecosystem: Environmental > Aquatic > Marine > Coastal ... | reverse complement strand
ACAGGTCATAATGTGATACTTGACCTCTTCACGTTCATAATCTTCTTCGGTTAGTTCTTCTTTACCAATCTTTGTCATTAGATTTTCATACTGATTGCTAAAGAAGTTTAGCTTGCGAACAGCACCTTCAACATAGCCACGAGATGATGCAGCTTGTGCTTCCATTTCGTTTATTTTAATTTCTAACATTTCACGTTCAAGATCATCTGTTTCGTTAGTCAGCTTGCGTTCTAGCTTCTTGAGTTTAACCTCGTTCTTTTTCATGCGGAAGTAACCTTCTTGCAAAGCAGACTTGGTTTTCTCAATCTCCGCAAGTGTGTGCTTGATAGAACGAATAGGCGTGATTGCAGTAACGTCTAGTGTTACAGACATCATCTGTGAGTGTGACTTGTAGAAGTTGCTAGATGCTTGACGTATTGCAGGAGCTTTCTCTGCAATGTTTGTCAGCATAGATTTATACTCTGGCTTCGCCGCTGGAAGCTGGATGTCTATGTCTTGCGTGACTAAATGTGTTTCTTTTGTTGTATCTTTAGGCATGTTTTTCCTTGTTATGCTATTGCGTAGAAGATGTATGATGCACCTGATATATTTGTTGCTACTCCATCGTAGTTTAGAGAAAACCCAGAAGAATACGTGTCAATACTATCGTAAGAGCTATTTTCTTCATTAACGTCATTAAGGACTAAGTACCCATCATTCCCTGCAACAATACCTCTTTCAGTATCCCATACCACCCAATCTGAACCTGCATCGGTACGTTTTGTCATAACAAATCTTGCACTACTACTAAATCCGCAATCTATGTTTATGGTAGTACCGTTACCAGTAAACGAACCCACCTTAGACACACCATCTAGGCTTGCGAATAGGTAGGCTATGTAGGTGGTGCTAGAGCCATTAACAGCGCCATCACTACCAAGTGAGAAAACTGAAGAAGTAGGTGCAGTCGTTGTAAATTGGTTTGAGTTTGTTCCTGCGGCTTGTGTCACATTTAATTGTAAGTATTGCCCTGACCCAACGTTAAGGTCTTTATGATAAACAGACCAATTATCTGAATTGCTTCTGCCTTTCACCCACATCATCTCAGGTGCAACACCAAGGTTATGGCTTACAGTACGCCCTGCTGTTGAGTTCCCGCTGTAAGCAACGACATCAAAGAAGTTGGGAGCACGTTTCCACATCCAAGAGTAATTATTTGAATCTAAACCAGTAAAGTTTCCGATACCGTCCATTACATCAAATCCATACGCAGCCCCCCCGTAGGCGGCTTCGGCATCAGATGCATCTGTCATCAAAACTTGTACCTGTCCACGCAATCTATCTAATACATAATTATTACCACCTAAAGTAACATCTGCACGATTTATAAACATATCAGTCACGAAACCGCTGCGATACAGAGGTGGTGGACTGTCTGCGCCACGTTCCGCAACATCAAACACATCAGTCGCACTCTCAGGCACAGCCATAGGGCCACGGCGAATGGCCATGTAGATGTAGGTGCCTCCAGAGGCGTTTACCGATGAAAATGTCCCTTGGACTTCAACCCCATTGGCTATAGGTCTGAATGCTGGCCCAACATTACTTTCAGCATCACTAGTATTGGCCCTTAATCCACGGTCTGCATTACCACTGGCATCAAATCCACGCATTACATCAAACAAAAACCAATCTGACCCAGCAGTATCTGTTCTTTTCATAAGGAACCATTGAGGCTCAAAACCTAAGTCAATTTCTAATCCAGCACTGCCCGTCCCAGTATAACTCCCACACTTGATAATATCAGCATCACCATCAGGGCCGAAGTCTCCGTCACCATCGTTGTGGGCGAATAGGTAGGCTACGTATGAACCGCCAGAGGCGTTTACATTTACACTAGAACCTAAAGTGATCTCTGTAGAAGTGGGTTCAGTGTCTGCCCAACTAGTGTTAGAAGTCCCCGCTGCCGATGTTGAATTAATATCAATATACTTTGTGGCACCTAAAGAGGTATGATAAGACCTCCATGATCCTGTTGTGTCTGTTCTTTTAACAATTATACACCCAGGCACACTACCAAGATTATGACTAACTGTCCTACCAGAAGTTCCATTCCCAGTATAAGTCACCACATCAAAGAACTTAGAGGCTTTGCGGAATGTCCAACCTACATAAGTATCATTCGGCCTGTTAATAGGGCTAAGATCACCACTAAAGCTATAACCATCACTGTTTAGATTTTGCACACTTTCTGTGGTTGTGCTTAATGAAGATGTGCTGGAGCTATCCAGTGCCTTACCTTGTCCATTTTCAGTATCAGTAAGTATATGTTGTTCACCTCCTCTACTCCTAGAGTGAACCCAGACCAGACCACCTTCACCACTAATATCAATACCATTAGTTATAGTGTTTGTTGTAGCACCTGTACCTGACCACAAGTCAGTGCTGAATACATCTTCTGGCGACAATGGAAAATTTCCAGCAATCGGCCACAACCCTGCTTTAGTATATGCACTAGCTTCTGCAACTGACCATACGCCGCTTGCTGCGTCACTTTCGTATGGCCCTGCGGGTGCTGTCGGAGTATCGGTAATAATGTTTCCTAGATAGCGTTTAGGCATTATTAAAGCCCTCCGTGGTCATTAGATATAGCGCCAACCATTCTTGCATTTGTATGTGTTAAGTCACCAAAGTCCGTAGCGTTACCTGTTGATGCAATAGTAACGTATTGCATTGTATTGCCATTGCCATTTCCACCGCCATGAACTGCCCTTGTAGAGCCAGCTAACGCTCCCCCAAAGTATGTTCCGCTTAACATGTCTCCAAAATCAGAGGAATTACCTGTGCTTGCAATTGTAATATACTCAATCACATTGAGAATCTCAGTTGGAGTATAACCATAGTTTCCAAATAGAATGCCTCTGGTTGAATTAGAACAAACTCCACCTGAAGCTAACTTTTTCTGCAACTGATCGCCAAAGTCTGTGGAATTTCCTGTAGAAGCTATAGTTATATATTCAATTACATTTGCGAAATCTGAATTAATATAACCTGCTCTAAAGGCAACACCTCTGGTGGGCGAAGAACACCCTCTTGCTTCACCCCCGCCAAAATAACTGTCCCCAAAATTCGTTGCGTTACCCGTGGAGGCAAAGGTAATATAATCCATACTATCTACGCCACTTTGGCCAAACATGCTGACACCCCTAGTAGCTGATGAAACACCAGCGTGATTAGAACGTGCTTCAGTCATGTCACCAAAGTCAGAGAAATTACCAGAACTGCTAAACAGCTTATAATCTATTACGTTTGTATCTCCAGAACTGTTCCCGCCAGATCTAACTGCCCTTGTTGATGAACCCAAGCCAATCCCAGCAGAAAGAGATTGTGTTAAATCTCCGTAATCAGTAGCATTACCTGTTGTTCCGATTACAATTTTATCAACAATATTTGAGCTATCTGACGATGATGAACCACCAAAAAATAATCCGATAGGTGCAGCTGGACTTACACTGCCACTTGGCCCACCCTCTGCCCCATAACCTACAGAGTTTGTCGCTTGCACCGTGAACGTATAGCTTGTGCCATTTGTAAGTCCCGTTACAGTAATAGGTGAGGACGAGCCTGTGCCAGTAAACCCACCTGGACTAGATGTTGCCCTGTATCCAGTAATCCCCGCAGGGTTGCCTGTAAATGTCGGAGCCGTAAAACTTACCGTGGCCTGTGAATCACCCGCCGTAGCACTAACGCCTGTTGGAGCACCAGGTGTTATAGGCCAATTCTGATCGCCTAACGCTTGATAAACTGTCGAGAGCGACCATACACCTTGTCTGTTTGGCATTATTGAAGTCCTCCGTGGGCAGATGAGCAGCCAGCAAGTTGCGCCCTTCCGACAGTTAAATCGCCAAAGTCTGCTGCATTACCTGTCGTATCAATTGTGACGTATTGAATTACATTTTTATCACCCAAAGACCCACCGCCCCAAACGCCTCTTGTGTTTGATGATAATGCCGCCAGTTGATACTGCGTTCTTACCAGATCACCAAAGTCAGAACCATTGCCTGTGGTAGCTATGGTAATATAATCAATAGAGTCAAGGAACGAACCGTTAAAGGAACCACCAACTAAACCTCTTGTTGATGAGGAACACCCCGCCGTATATGAATAATTAGCAGATAGATCACCAAAATCAGTGGCATTCCCCGTAGATGCTATAGTTATGTATTCAATTACATTTGAATAGCCGCCCCTGAAACCACCCGCAAAAATGCCTCTTGTTGGTGAACTAAATGCTGCGTAAAATTCATTCTGCGCAGTTGTTCCATCGCCGAAGTCAATAGCGTTTCCAGTGCTTGCTATTGTTATATAATCTAAGACATTTGCATTGCCGCCGTCAGTTCCTGCCCCAAACACACCTCTTGTTGAGGAACTTAAACCAGAAAGACTACTTCTTCCCACCGTCAAGTCGCCAAAGTCTGACGCATTTCCTGCTGATGTAAATGTAACGTATTCTATGACATTTGTGTATGTAGTCCCACCACCAAAGACACCTCTAGTAACAGATGAGCATGCCCCTAAGTTTATTCTAGCTGCAGTCAAATCACCAAAGTCTGTAGCGTTGCCCGTTGTTGGAATGGTAATAGTGTCTATAACATTGGAGTATGAACCCGTTGTGCCACCACCAAACAAACCAATTTGCGGAACGGCTGGCGTTACACTCTCACTCGCATCACTCGCCACAGACCAACCAAACGCATTGATCGCCCAGACATTAAACGTGTAAGATGTGTCATTGGTCAGGCCAGTGACAGTGATTGGAGAGCTTGAACCTGATGCACCTATACCATCATTAGACTGCGCCCTATATCCAGTTATAGCCGAACCACCAACATCGGTTGGCGCTGTAAAGCTTACATCTGCTTGTGCATCACCTGCGGAAGCACTTACCCCTGTAGGGCTATCTGGCGCATTAAGCCCGTCTTGACCTATGAAGCCGCCTTTGCCTTTAGCCATAAAGGACTCCTATTAGCTAATTTCTTCGTAGCTTACAATTACTTCTAAATCGCTTGCAGTTCCTGCTGTTGCAGTAATAGACATATCTTCTTCAAGATAGATTGCTGTGTTTTTATCCAATGCAACCAGTGATGCATCTGCAGGAACTGACACAGTAGATACAAGTGAATAAGCAGTACCACCACCATCATCTTCTGAGTGTACATCTATTGTAATGTCACATGCATTTGAACCGTCTACATTAGCAATTTGAATCATATTTACTTTAAATACTTTACCGCTAGATGCGGCATTATTAAGTATAGTTGTTTGTGAAGTTGTTGTCAATGCATATTGATCTGTTTTGCCAGTAATTGCGCTGACATTTACTATATTGGGTGCAGCCATTGTTTACTCCTTTTACCCGAATACTATAGCCATAGCAATGGCTTTACCTGTGCCAGCCTTGGCATCAATCTGTGTCTGAATGTTTGATGTAACTCCATCCACATAATTTAATTCTGCTGTTGTTGCTGTTACACCAAACATGTCTGTATCAATAAACAACTTTGTAGTACCAACAGCTACGCCCAGTTTACGTCCATTATGTGTTGTAGTAAGTGATCCATCATCATCAAGATAATAAACTGTACCTATAGTTAAACTTGATTGGCTTTCATTAATTTCACCATTAACATTAATTGTTCCTGTTGCAGTATCTGCTATACCTTCAGCAGCCACACCAATTACGTTAGTATTTGTTATGTTTGTAGCACCACCAGTAGTAAGTATTGAATACATTGCCTCTGAATCACTCTGATCGTAGTAAGCTAAAAAACTTTTATTTTGATTAGAGTCATATACCAATGTCAGATCAGCAACACTTTTTGGTTCAAACTGAACTTGTGTACCCCAACTAATAGAATTACCACTTACTGTACCAATATTAAAATAACCTGGGTCATATTGATATTGAGCACTATTTTGTATTCTATAAGCCGCAACAACTTTTTGACTAACACTATCATAAATTACTTGTAAATATTCTTCTTCTCCATCATAGATGTACAATCCAGTTGGGTCATTATAATGCATTGTTGAAGCAGTACCAAAACTAATAGAGTTTCCACTAACTGTACCTACTACAGATTTTATACTAGCTGGACTTGTTGATCTATCTTGGTAAAGTACAATTACTTTACTATTAGTACTATCGTAAGTAAGGTTTATTTGTCTTGATGATGCTGTACTAGTAGCAACATCCACAGCCGTGCCAAAAGTAATAGAAGTTCCACTTACTGTACCAACTATAACTTGTGGAGTTCTTACAAAACCAGAAGTTACATTAACAAAAGCTATAACTATTTTACCATTTGTACTGTCGTATGTAATGTTTTGTGGTTCACCATAAATAGTGTTGGCAAAAGTTACAGGTGTATTAATTGTAACTGTTGTTCCACTTATAGTACACACAGCCGCTTTATGGTCATCTGTACCAGAACTCCCACGCCAAATAACAACTACCTTACCCGCACCGCTATCATAAACAGCATGTATCCGATAAGGTCCATCACCAACGCTTTGTTCAAAATATGTAACACTACCTACAGAAATAGAAGTACCACTTATAGTTCCTACATAAGCTTCCCCACTATTTCCAAGCCGATCACCTATAAAAAATAATACTTTATCTGCCGTAGCGTCATATACAACATCTATGTAATTAGCCATTGTATATGTACGTACTGTAGCTAAAGTACCAAAAGTAATAGAATTACCACTTATAGTACCAACTTGAGCAACCCAACTACTAGTATTACCCCAGTCGTTATAAAAAACTATTACTTTATTATTAGTAGTATCATAGGTAGAAGAAAAAGTAAGTCCATTACCTGAGTTCATAAGCGCAGGGGTGGTTGCACTTGTAGGTGACAACCCTGCAGTAGTAACTGTTCCATCTGAGTTAAGAATTACTGTATCGCCGTTAGAAATAGTACCACTAGCTACAAAGGTTGGGCTTAATGCTACATCACCACTAGCATCAGGAAAAGTAATTGTTCTGTCAGCAGTTGGGTTAGTAAATGTTACAGTTGTTTCATTAGCATCTGCACTAGAACCTTCTACAGTAAAACCTGAATCATTTAAACTCAGCCCCGTAACAAGAGGATTTGTAATGTTAGGGGCAGTAATTGTTTTATTTGTAAGTTGTTTTGTTGTACTTGAAAAATACGTATCAAGCAAGTCTACGTCATAGTAACCTATGGATGAACCAGATGTATCATATACTGCAATACCATCATTTGATGCAATTGCAGTACTAGTGTTAATAGTAATTGCTGATACGTCTGCTACAGCATTAATCTCTGCACCTGTAGCTGTAAGTCCAACCACATTGTTTGCTGTACCTGCAACAGTGTCTACGTAAGCTTTTACAGATTGCTGCGTAGGAATAAGTGTAGCACTGTCTGATGTCATATCATCTTCGTCTACAAATGCTGTTACAGTAATTGTACCGTCAGATAAACTACCATAGGTCACTGTTCCAGTTGCTGTAACAGTAGTACCACTGAGATTACCAGTAACATCGCCTGTTAAGTTACCCGTTACGTTTCCTGTGACATTACCTGTAACGTTCCCAGTTAAATCACCTGTTACATCACCAGTAACATTACCCGTAACATTTCCAGTTACATTGCCAGTTAAGTCTCCAGTTACATCCCCAGTGACATCCCCAGTGACATTACCAGTAAGATTACCTGTAACATTACCTGTGACGTTACCCTCAACGTTAGCAACCATAGTACCTGTAGTAATTGTAAGATCACCAGTAGATGCACCAGTAAATGAGCCTGTACCTACTGTAAACTTATCTGCTGATTCATCAAAACCAATAAAGGCATTGTCTGCTGAACCACGTTCAATAACAATACCTGCATCATTAGCAGGTGTGCCTGTAGTACCATTACCAAGTTCAATAAGCCCATCCGATACTACAGTGTTTGTAGTAGAAACTGTAGTTGTTGTACCGTTAACTGTAAGATCACCACCCACAGTAACATTACCTGAAGTAGTCACAGTAGCAAAACTAGATGTACCTGTTGAAGTAACATTACCAGTTAAGTCACCTGTAACATCCCCAGTTACATCCCCAGTAACGTTGCCTGTCACATTTCCTGTTACGTTACCTGTAACATCACCAGTAACGTTTCCTGTCAAAGCACCTGTAATTGCAGTAATGTTGGCTGCATCACCATATATGTTAGCCCAACGTACTGTAGTTGTACCTAAATCATATGTACTGTCTGTTGCAGGATTAAACCCTTTGGCTGTAGAAGTTGTAGCTACTAAGTTACCAGTAACATCTCCAGTAAGATCACCTGTAACATTTCCCGTTACGTTTCCTGTTACGTTACCAGTTAAGTTGCCTGTTACGTTTCCTGTTACATCTCCAGTAAGATCACCCGTTACATCACCCGTTACATCTCCTGTAACATTCCCTGTAACATTACCCGTTAGGTTACCTGTAACGTTGCCAGTAACAGGTCCGACAAAAGAAGTACCAGTAATTGTTGTACCTGTGATTGCAGCAGCAGTTGTTCCACCGATAGTTGTTCCATCAATAGTACCACCATCAATGTCTGCAGTATCCGCTGCAAGACTATCAATGTTTGCTGTACCGTCCACATATAAATTACGCCACTCAGAGCCTACAGCACCAAGATCATAAGTATCATCAGCAGAAGGAATAAGAGGAGAGGCAACATCTGCAGTAACTGTAACCGTATCAGTAGCTGCATCACCAAGTGTGGTATTACCATTAACAGTAAGATTACCAGTAATTGTTGCATTTTCATGAATCTGAACTGTGTCGATGTAGCCAATACCATCAACATACAAATCTTTAAACTCTAGTGAAGATGTACCAAGATCAATATCGTTGTCTGTTACAGGAACAATAGCACCATCTTGAATACGTAGTTGTTCTACTGCAGCAGAAGATACTTCACTAAAGAAACCAATTCGGTTATTTGTTGTATCAATTACAACTTTGTTTAGTGCATCTGTATCAGCAATTAAAGGTACGTAAGCACCTTCAGTAGAGCTACCATCATGTTTGTGACCTGTAGCAAAAGCAAACGCATCACGAATTGCGTTATACTCTGCGTTTACTGGTGCAGCTTTAATAACCGCATTAGCGATAATGTCAGCTACTGATTGACGTGAATAACCTGCCATTTTATAACCTGTCTCCTACTCCAAATGTAATCACTAGACCTTGTATACTGTGTGATGCACTGGAATCATTAGTTACGAATTTTAATGATGCTGACTTACCTGAACCTTCAATATTAGTTCTTTGAACTGGTGATGGATTACCATCAAATATTGCAGTGCTGTTGTATGTTGCCTCATTATAGTATGCTGCTGCACCCTCTGTTGTTAGATTAAAGTTTGTTGGGTTAAGTGTGTCTACATCTTCATAGTCATACACAGCCGACATAACAATTGTATTATCACCTTCAGAACGTAAATAAGTAGCTACTGTATAAAATACTTTACGTTGTTCTGGGTCTTGCATATGAAAAAACGGTGTTTGAAATATACTAAAGATGTCTGTGCCATCAAAGTCATTACCCTGTTCTTGTCTATGTACTTTACCTGTACTATCCCCATGAATTACAAACTCATTCTGTCCTATGTAACCACTGTCTGCACAAGTAGCTGTAATACCTAGTAACTGCCCATATTCAAACTGCAACCCATTTGGAGTTTGCCTAAAGCCACCAATAATACCTTGTGAATCTGCTGCACCAAAAAAATATCTAAACTGCGTTTTTTGTCTAATTACTACAGCGTTAAGTGTGTCGAGATCAATGTCAAAAACAATGTCAGTAAAAATAGATTGAATATCTTTTGATACCGTTTCAAGATTAACATCACCAATTTTATCTGTACCACTAACGGGGCGTAAACCATCTTGTGATAAAAACAGTAGATCACCACCTATTTCAATCACACTGTCTGTAGCCAAACAACCAAGGTCATCTGTAACTGTTTCTAAAATAAAATTAGCTATGTTATTACCAACAAGCTTTCTTATATTGTTACTTCCAAAAATATATAGAGCATCACGGAAAGGTTTGATTGCTACGATAGGAAAGCCCACGTTAATAACGCCTGACCCAGCATCAGCAGCAAAGCTAGTTTCGTCGTATGGCGTACTAAAGTAAAGATTTGTATTTTCATTAGGATCACCTGCTAAGAACATGTGGTTTTGAAATACCGCAGAGTACTTAGGATCATCGGGAGCATCTGCATGAGTAATCTGTGTGTATGTAGTACCATCATATGTAGCTGCAGGGTTTACACCATCCGTCAAAATAACTTTAGGGCTACCCCAGTTGTACTTAGTAAAGCGTACCTTGGTTACACCTGTCATTGTAGGAGAACCAGAAGTAGTTACTGCAACCCAAGCTGATGTAGCTGTATCCCAATAGTGTAGATAGTTAGAACCACTAGACGGTGCACGGCAAGCTAAGATACCATCATTAATACCGTTAGCTACACAAATACCCAGTACATCTCCTGTACCTGTAACAGTTCCATAATCATTATTAAAGCCATTAATTTTACGATAACCACCAGTAACGGCAGGTTCATAATTAATTAAAGCAATAGCTGATCCTGGTTGTGTTTCACCTTGTGACAGCACATCACGACTGGTGTTTAAACCGCCTTGGCAGAATACTTTAAAAGAAGCTAAATTATCAGCCATTAGATCACACTATTAAATGTACTGGATGCAGGACGTTGAATTACGGTTGAACGAACATATAAGTTATCGTCCATTAAAATACGCCGCATTGCTTTAATACCCTCTTCAAAATTTTGTTGGTGGATTGCGGCACTTTGTTCGTTACTACGAAAACGCATTATAAACATAATAGCACCATCAATTACTACATGTTTAAATCTGTCAGGAATAATCATTGTATCTGTATATAATACTAAATCATCTGGATAAGTAAAATATACATATTCAATTTCATAAGCTGCATTTGTTAATGGTGTAACTCCAAATTTTTCTTCTAGTGTTTGATATATGTAAATAGGTTTACCTATACCATTTGTTTGATCTCCTTCATCATCTTGTGTACGATAATTTTGAAGGTAGTCATTATATGTTAATGTATTTAAATGTCTAGGTGTATTATCTAATCCCGTAGTCTTTTTTAGAAAAAACGAATCCCAATCTACAGTACCCATGTCTGATGGAAAATCATACGTGCGTTGTGCTGTAGTTAATGTTTGGGTATATGTTGTTTTTAAAAAAGGCCACTCTTGTCCGTCTTGTAATATAAGACGAATACTATTATTTACTGCGTCTTTTGCAAGTCCTTGGACATTACGTACAGTATCAAAACCATCACCAGCAGTATCTAGTGTGACTTCATTTAATCGTCTTAATGTATCATTAACAAGCGTAACGTAAGTAGTTGCCATTTTATAAGCCTTTATATTAGCCTAAAGGGGCCAGTTGCCCAGCCCCTTAAAGTGTTTTTATTATGCTAGTGCATCACGTGTGACTTCATCGGCAGACATTTCGCCAAGTCCATCAACATCCATCAACACTGCCCATACACGTACCTTACCTGCGGTAGATACTGTTGTAGCAGCTTGGATCAATACATCAACTGTGTCTGATGTTGTGACCAAGATTGGAGTTGCAGTGTTTGCTAGTGTTGCATAATCACCTGCAGAAGCAGAGTCAAAAGCAAAACCATCAACAAACGCATCAACGTCACCGCCTGTGATACCAAGATCAAGAACTGTACCTGTACCACCTGAAGGTGCTGTAGTACATTCCATACCTGCAGCCATTACCATTGTGTTTGCACCAACAGTAATTGCTTGAATAATATCAGCAGCAGCTAGGGCAGAACCCTTTGCAGTTGCAGCGGCAGCAAGATCAATTTCTTGCTCTACCATATATGGAGAACGTCCACGTGCACTTGAACCGTGTGCGGCAGCGGATAAAGAAGTAACTGTAGCCATTGTTTATCCCTCCCTATTAGCGCAAGTTGTATAGCGCATTAACCAACGCTTCTGGGCGTAGGATTTTGCGACCGTATAGATGCATACCACGAACAATGTCTGCAAATGAGTCAGGGTCACGATATGTTTCTGTCTTATTGATCTGCTCTGCAGTTGCAACGGCTGAGTCATGACCACCTACGATAACACCGTAGTTAGTTGCGTTTGACGCTGCGTTTGTTGCAGGACCAGAACCAATTGATGGTAGGTTGTTTGAAACGTAAACACGGAAACCATGTAGGTTGTTCAACACAAGACCGTTGCGAAGTCCACCTGACTCACCGAAGTCTGCGTTTAGAAGACGTGAATCTTCGTCACGTAGAATTTCCATGAATACTGGGTCAACTACAAGCCACCGTCCAGATGTATCAACATTCTGTTGGTCTAGTTTACGAGCCATACGTGCAATCATTTGCAATGGGTTTGCTTCACCTGCTGTTGAAGGTGTAGCTGTTGCACCACCAGTACGTGGTAGCAATGCAATAGATTGCGCTGCTGTACCTGCGTTAAAGTCAGAAGCATCCAACTTCATTGAGGAAAGCAGTTCGTCAGAACCTGCAGTTGATACAGCTTTAGAACCGTTTACAGTTGTGTTAACTGTGTCTGGGTTGCCGTGAATTGCAGATTGTTTATAACCTGACAGATAACCAAGAACGTCTTGGTCAAACTGATCCGCTAGGCGATATGCCGCACGGTCAGATGCAAGGCTTTGGAAATTGACGTGGCTGTGAGCCTCTTCAATATCGTCTACCTTGAAAGCAAAATAGTTTGCTTTGTCAATGGTCAATGAGAAATCCTCATCGTCCAAATCTTGTGGCGTGATTGTAGTACCACGATCATAAGCCTTAACAGTGATCTCAGGTTCTTTGATGATTTTAACTGAATCGCCCATGTTTGCGATCTCACCAAAATAATCTGAGTTTGTCACTGCTTCAACAACAGATGCCTTGCGGAATGCAAGTTGCACCTGTTTGGAATAGATTACGGGCGAAAAATTGCCATTGGGCAGGTTGCCGTAACCTGATGCTGTTGAAAATGCCATAACATTATCTCCTTTAGCATAAACAGATGCTAAACACACAGAGTACTATAATGGAGGCTAATCGTTTATGGGTGCGTAGAATATAACACTTGGCCTTTGTGCTACAACTACGGGCCATACGTATTAGGTAAGTCCGTAAGGTCTGTTGTTTGCGGGGGAATATACAATAGAATAGGTAACCTTATGGGGCTATACTAATGTATGATACATATAGTTATATCATAAATAACTATAATGTCAATACTTTTTACCTAGCTGAACCAGATAAATCGTAATCAAAGTTTCCAGTGCGAATAGCTTCCATGATCTCGTCGGATCGTTTTTCGTATTCTTGTGGAGACATTTTTTGTACCTCAGACTCTCTAATGATTTTTCCCATACCATCAGATTGAGGTTTACTACGTTGATTTTTTGTATTCACAGAACGTGCAGCATCTTTTGATGAAGCAGACTTTTTAGTTGTAATATTACGGTCTGCTTTATACAAATCAATTGCTCGTGCAGCAGAACGGGCATCCCCGTAATTTTCATAAAGTGCGTCTTGAACCCATTTAGGTTGTTCATCTGCCCATTCATGAAAGTCGTCACTGTCACGAATACTATCAAAGTCTGGATGTAATTGCATTAACTCAGCTTCTGCTTTATCCCGTACAGCATTAGCTTTCATTTCATCAATTTCACGAACACGATCTTCAAGACCTTGTGCTTGTTCCTTTGCTTTTTTAATTGCAATAGTTTCAACAATAGCAGCTACGTCTGGATATTTTTGTGTCCAAGCTTCAATGTCTTCATCAGACTTTGGTAGTTTAATCTCACTCTTAGTTGCTTGATTCAGTTGTGTTTCAAGAGCTTTAATACGATCTTCGTATTCTTTTTCTTTTTGTTGTTGATGTCTACGTAGATCACCGTAACGTTTCTTAAAACTTTTTTCTTCAGCATTAGTAGGTTCAGCTTCTTGTGGTTCTTGCTCCACTGCTTCACCTTTTTGTTCAGCTATAAGCTGCTCTAATTCTTCTTCTTCTTTTTTTAATCGTTCTTCATTTGTGTATTTACGATTAGCAAAAGCTACTTTCTTTTGAGGCTGCATTTCTTCAGCCATAATTGTATCTGACATTTTGTCTTCCTTACTGGGGCCACCGTAGCCTGTTGGTAGGGGGATGGGTAGGCCAGTCTAATTGGTGGATTTATTTTTTCTTTTTGCGGGTTGCAAGTCCACCTTGCTTGAAACCAATGCTTGCTCCTTTTTGACGTGCTTCTATAATATCTTCAACTCTTTTTGCTTCTTTTATAGAACTTGAAACAGCAGAAGTATCTCCTCTTTTTTGCGCTTCTTTTATTACTTTATTGCTTGCTTGTTTTGCTTTTATAAGTTCTTTTGCATCATTTAAATCTTTAAATGGATCATCTTCTTTTTTAGTTGTTGGTTTAGGTGCAAAATCTTCTGGTCCAAGCGGTCCACTTGTATCTGCAACACTTGAGATTGTTACAGGTCCACTAGGTAATCCCATATCATCATCTGTTAGTGGTGCTGTAGGATAAGGTGCAAAGTCTTCTGGACCTGAAGGACCACTATAAACAGGCATAGACATTACAATATCTTCTCCTGAAGGAACTTCATCGTAAGTACTTGCAGGAAGTTTTTTGTATGGGTAAGGAGCAAAGTCTTCTGGACCAATAATACCTATAGCAGTTGTTAAGGTTTTATTTTCATTTTCTGATAATTCTGTAACATTATTTTTTATATTAGTTTCTATTTGTTTTGTTACAGCTTCGTTTGTTTTATCTATTCCTAAAGCGTTTAATACATCATCAATAAGACCTGTAAGTATACCGCCTTTTGTTTCTGGAATTTTCATTCCACGAGCTTTCATTGCCTCTATAATTTTCTTTTCAGAATGACTAGATGCTAGTCTTCCAAAAATACCAAATAGTGGATTTATAGCTGCTAAACCTACAGACAAACCTTTTAAACGTTTATTTGTATTAAACGCTTCCATAAGTTCGTTATTATTTAATTTAGTGTAGTCAACTGCTTTTGCAGGTTTCATATCTTTAAATGGATCATCATCACGTTCACGTACTTGCGTAGTTTCAACTGTTGTTGATTCAAGATCGTCAACTACCTCATCTACAGACTCATTATACGGAATAAATCCGTCTGGAATAGGTGTTACTGGATTACCATTGTAGAAATAAAAATCACGTATCTCACCAGTTTCTTTATTAATGTATTTAAGTGTAGTGTACTTATCTTGTACTTCAGGTACAAACTTATCTTCAGTAGATGCTGTACTTACTGCAGATGTGTCAGATGTACTAGGTGTTGCTACGGGTTTAGGCGCAAGACTACCATCGTCAAATGGTGTAGCACCTTCAGTTACAAACTTAGGAACATAACCCCCTGCAGGAGAAGGTGTAGGGGCAGGTGGTGCTACAGAACTAGGTGGTGGTGTGTATGTTGTAGAGGTTTGCTGACCTTGATATATAGAGGGTTGATAACCCATAATACCTGTTGCGGGTTGAACATATGTACCTGCTTGTGCATATACTACACCACCTTCAGCCATTTTACGTGGTTTATCTTCTGGCTCACCTGTAACAATAAGTAAATCTGCAGGGCCAAACGGAACGTCATCATCTAGTGTAGCTTCATCAGAGTTACCCATCTGCCCCATAGCTTCCATTTTCTTTAAACCAAATTTAGCTTCATCACGAAGCTGCATAATCTTTTCTAATCCATGATAACGTACAACATCAGCAGGTAGAACAAACTCACCCTCACTTAGCATAGCAGGAATATCGTCACGCACTTCTTTTTTAGTGCTGCCACTAGGAACATCATTCCCTGATTCTTCATCTACCATGCCACCTTCATCACGAAGGCCACCGTCTTCAAAGAGTTCCATTTGTTCTTCCATAGTAATTTCCTTACTGAGATTTTAATACTTCGTCACGTAATAGTTTTAATCTACGCAACTGATAAATAGCACCTTGTGCTCTATGTACAGCAACAACTTCATTTGTTTGTTCCATAACACGATGCTGTTGATTGATTATCATGTCTAAGTAAGCTTCAAACTTAGACCATTGGGCTTGGTTGCTGACCAGCCCCTTAAGCTTGCTGAGGTGCTCCTTGTCCTGCATTACCACTAAATCCTTGTTCTTGTGGTGTCGGTGCTTGTCCTACACCTATAGTTCCACCACCTGCTCCTGATGTATCCATTGGGTTTGCACCTGCTAGACCACCTTGTTGTGCTTGCTGTTCTTGCTGAAACTGTTTCATTAGTTCAGCTTGAATTACAGCTTCATTCATATTGTTGGTAACTTTTTCGGGGTCAAGATCAAGAGACTTTGCAATCTCACGAATAATATATTGAAACTTAGCAAAGGGTGCAAGTGCAGGGTTAGATGATACTTGCAAGAATTGCATAAGTCGTTGGCTACGTACTTCATTAGCCATAAGTGATTCTGTGCCACGTGCTTTAACTTCTAGGTCACCTTTAATCTCAGGATCAAAGTCAAACTGCATATTAAAACGGAACAGACCTTCACCTAGTGGACGAAGCAAATAGTCGTCTACGTTTTTAATAACATTTTTAATAGTACCACTTGCAGCACCCATTAGCATACTAATGCCACTAGCAGTACGGCCTACACCCATAACACCTGTTTGTCCATGTGCAAAGGATGGAAAACCCGTAGATTCATCTGCAAGCACTCGTGCCTTATCAAATAGCTGTAAGTTTTCACCTGCAACATTCGGGAACTTAGTACCAAAAATAGCTTGTCCTGGTGCACCACCTTGCCTACGGAATACTTTGCCTGGGTATACTGATAAGTCTTGGCCTGGAACTAGGTTAGTTTCATCTACCTCAATCAAAAGGTTACCAGATAATACCGCATTGTCAACAGCCATTCGCATGAAACCATTCATCAATGTTTGAGTATCGTCCATGTTTTCGGCAATACCTACGCCAAAGAATGAATATGGATTTAGTTCATACGGTGCTGCCATGTAAGGAATACGAGCAGGTTTGAAGGGGTTTAATACCATACGTAATAGTTTACCATTACAAATCCAAACGTTTGCTTGTAGTTCATCGGTATCTTGTAGTTCACGTGGAACATCTACACCTTGTTCCATAAGCATTTCAACGTCTACCATGCCCCAGTACTCTAAGACTTCAAAACGTTCAATACCATGCTCTGGTGCATAATCAGATAGATCGTCTTCCCAATACTCTTTATCATAGTTTTCGCCAAGCGTAATGGCTTCATCAATAACTTGACTACGGAAATATGGACGTTTCTTTAAACCACGCATTTGTGAACGAGACAACTTGTGACGTTCAATTGCGTACTGTGCTTCATCCATATTGTTTGCATCTGGGTCTGGATAAAAGTTCCATACAGATACATGAGATACTTGTGGAATAGTTTTAAACGTAGGCTCATACTCGCCTGTTTCATCATTCCAATTAGGATATTCTTTGTCTACAGCAAATGGACCTTTCATAACGCCAGTGCCAAACAAAGCCATTTCAAATGCAGTACTACGTAGGTGTTTAGACGCAGACGATTCATTAAGTTGGTCTTGAATTTTTTTCTGCATTTTTTTAGCTGCAATCATTGCAGGACTAAATGTAACAGATGTAGGTGTACCACCCGCACCTTCTTTAACACCTTCAACAGACTCTAGTTTTTCACGTAGTTCTGGGTTAAGAAGTTCTGCTAACGTTTTTGCTGTAGCCCCTTTAGGTAAATCTTTACCATCACCTTTAAAACCGTAAGGTGATACAGGGTCTGATTTTTTATCTTCTTGTAACTCTTTAGGAAGAGCAGGGTCAAAACTGACATTTTCAACAACTCCTTCTGGAAGTTCTGTAGGATCAACTGTAAGTGGAAAACTATTCTTTGCAAATAGTACATCTACAATCTGACCGTATGCAGCCAGTGTTTTTGTTTTAGTTACTTTAATAAATACACGAGACTTTTCTGCCTCTGTAAACTGTACCTCTGGTCCATATATACCACGGTAGTTACGGTAAGCACGTAGCCAACGTTCTTCATCTTGTCGGCGGTAGTCTTCAGCACGATGATAACGTTCCATAATAAATGGAATAATCTTAGAAGTATCTGCGTCTTCTTCTACTGAGTTGTCTGTGTCCTCAAGAATAACTGCGTCATCCTCAATAAATACTTCACTATCTTCTGCCATTTATTTTTCCTTAATAGCCAAATGTTGAATCAGCCACACGCATTCCCATTGATCTTGTGGAATTTGGATCGTAATCAAATATACTAAATCGTGGTCTTGACATTATACCATAACGTAAGGCATCGTACAAGTGGTCTTCTGAGTGTGTATCAATATCTTCTGGATTCTTTTTGTCCAGTGGTATTGCTGGTAACTGTGCTACCATATTAGTACAAGTGTTAAAGAATACTAGTCTGGGTTTTTCTGTAAACTCGTCTACTTGTAAACGTCTGTGTATTTCGTTCTTACCTGCTACACGTGAACCTTTAGAACGATCTGATGGACGCCATCTGCATCCTCGACTAATCATTTGTTCAGCAAGACTAGGGCCAGTATCACCACGCTTATGCCACAAAGAAGAGTCAAGAACTCCATACTTAATGTTTCCATCTTCTGCCTCTAGGTTTAAGACCATATCGGCAAGGTCTGTTGCGAGTACTTTACTGACGTATAATTCTCTATATATGATAAGTTGCTCATCAGGCGCAACGGCAAACCACACAACAGCACTATGAGAACCATATCCATAATCGCAAGCCCTAAACTTAACCCAATTGTTTGGTATCTTAAATGGATCAATAACATGAACGTTACGATCAAACTCTGTGAAGGCTGCACCTTCTTTAATATCCCAATCACCTTCTAACAACTGTCTACGTTGTTGTTCAGGCAACGATAGTAGCATTGCCTCGTAGTCACCCTGCTTACTTAGGTAAGGATTGTCTGAAAGACGTGCAGGTATAAACCTACGTTTGAACAAAGGTTTTCCTGCCTTTGCATGTCCTGCAGGATATTTAAGTTCTTCACCTGTTTCAATATCAGTTGCATTAAAAGCTTTCCCTGCAGGAGATGGGTCAATAAACATTTTCTTAACCCAATGATGCCCCCTACCTCCTGGGTTTGTAGTTGCCCTCATAAAGATAGGCAAGTCGGGTGCAGTGGACCGTAGACGTGATCTCATGTAGTTCCATGCGAAGGGGGTGGCCCACTGAGTAAGTTCGTCAAAGCCTATCCAACTAAAAGCTAGACCTTGGTAACGCAGAACGTCATCTTCCCTGTCTAGGTAGGACATCCACAATCTCGCACCAGATGGCGCAGTCCACTGCATCTTTCTTTCTGACCATTTAATTCCAGGCCATATCTTAGGGTACATTTCTTGTGACTTAAATATAAGTTCCCTAAGTTCTTCTGTTGTGTGACGCAGCAGTAGCCCTGAAAAGTTTGGGTGACCCATATACCGTAAAGGGTCAGCTAACATCGCATAACTTTTTCCACCACCTGCACTGCCGCCATATAGGACTTCACGTTCACCTGCAGCAAGGAAGTCTGTCTGTGGTCCTGCATTAGGTTTAAAGATTACGTTGTGTTGTTCCTCAATAGGAATCTCATCAACTATCTTTGCAGGTTCAGGCTTTGGCTTCGCTGTAGTTCGCTTCCTCGTAGTCCTCGTCGGCTTTGGCTCCGAGTCTTGTGCGTTCAATTTCTTCCGCTTTGGCGATTGCCTTTTTCGCATAGTCTGCCCATCTGCGAAGGCTTCTAGCTTTGTTTTTTCGTTGTCGCTCATTTTCCAACCGTTTCCGTAATCCTACGTGAGATATGTCTCTACCTGTATTTCGTGTTAGCCAATTAGCTACTTCACGATAAGAGTACTGTTTAAGATACTTTTGTGCCTGTTCAAGCATATCAAGTTCATGCTCAATAGGTAATAGTACGTCAGGATCGTCGGGGTTTACTTCGTATCCAAATGGTATTGTCCTAGATATACGAGGAATAGGAACCCATTCGTTGTCTTCTTTTATGTCTGTTGGTTGGGGTAACTTCCACTGTTTAAGAGGTTTAGTCATCATCATCCATTTGTTTTGGTGGCATTAGCATTACACCACCTTTTGCTTCTACTTGCATTTTCTCTGTTTTAACTAAACCAGTACGGTCAAGTAATTCTTTAGCTGCTTGCATTTTGTCACGAATACCTAGCTCAGTAGGATCATACAAAGCACCTACCATAGCCATTGCAGCTTTAGGTGCATTACGTGCCATGTATGCTGATGTAGCATCTAAGATTTCTTCTTTCAAAGAGTTAATGATCTCCGTAGACGAAGTAGCATCCGAATACCCTGCAATCTTCTTTGCAGTTACAATGTCACCACCTGCCTCGTCAAATAAAACTGCAAGTAGTTTCTGTTGTTTTTCTGTTAATGCTCGTGTCATTTTAACTCTTTCTTCTAAATAATGCAAGCACAAAGTTTGCTATTGATTGACCTATTTGTGTTGGAGTTGGTAGTAGCCATCCTAGTAATAAAAGTATCATTACCCAAGGTGGAATGTTTTGATTGTTTATCCAAAGTTTTTCTACTGGACCTGCTTCTACTTCTTTTGTTTCTGTAATGATGTCACGTCCTGCATTATTATTTTCTTCTTCTTCATAAGTAACTACAGCTTGTTTGTTTTCTTTACCAAGTTGAGTGTTAGCAGCTACATTAGTACCACCTGATGGAATAAAAGAAGTTAAACCACAACTAGATAATAATAAAGCTAGGACTAACCATCTCATTACATCATCTCAAAATGAGGACCATCAATAAATGGACGACGACCTTGTGATCTACGTAGGTCAATGTATGCGTTCATTGCATCTTCTGCAGTGTCTTCATAAAAACGAATATCGCCTTCAGACCAAGCTGCACCCCATTTTACTGGTACTTCTAGTTCGTCTGCTGCACGTGCCATAGCATCACAGATGTTATCATAGACATTGATTTCCCATACAACATCTGAGCCATCGTATGCCACAAGGTCTACGGCATGTGAATATCCTGTGTCTTGAATTAAGTGTTTAGACTTCATTGTTTGTGAACGTCCAGATGCTACAAGCTTTTCTTGTTCTTCTACTGTACGTACACCGTAAGTTACGCCAAAGTCTACATCTGTCAATTCAATAGCACGTTTAACTACTGCTACTAGATCAGGATGTACACCATCTAACTTGCCTAGTGAACGACTACTTAAACTAAATCCCATTATCGCATATCCTTGCTCATTGCTACTTTATTGCCCATAGGCTTACCTGCCATATAAGCTGTAGCTCCCATATAGGCTGCAACTACACCAGTTTGTGCAATATAAAACAGCCCTAGCAAATCTGCTAGAGCACTTACACGTGAGTCTGACATAAAAGGAGTAAACAGAAATACAGTAAAGATAATCATCATGCCCATAGCTACCCATGCCATAAACTTTTGTGATTCTGCTTTTTCTTCACGTAGCTCTATTTCAAGCATACGTTCTTTCATTGCTACTTCTTCTGGTGTAATCTTACCATCACCATCAATATCAAAATCAACCACCATTACGCCCTCCGAAAACGTGCAGCTGTTTTAGCTGCCCCTTTAGGTTGCTGAGAAAATTGTTTACCTGCTGCAGTATCTTTTCTTTTTTTCGCACTACTCGCCGCATATTGCGAACTAGACATAGCTTTAATCGCCGCTTCAGGTAAATAACGTTCCCCTGTAGCTTTTGGACCTTGCGTTGAAGGTTTACCACTTT
>Ga0208428_1000364_pt1 | contig 21932 bp, 31 predicted proteins | sample DEB08_DNA_11_FD_184535 | JGI IMG/M metagenome (GOLD analysis project Ga0208428, IMG submission 184535) | Aqueous microbial communities from the Delaware River and Bay under freshwater to marine salinity gradient to study organic matter... | ecosystem: Environmental > Aquatic > Marine > Coastal ... | reverse complement strand
AATCATATTATCAATTGCTTCTGCTAATAGCAAATGCTTCATGTATTTTGGATCTCTATTGTGAGTATTAAAAGGAAGTGTTGCTTCTAATTCTTGTAATTTTGTCTTAAGATCTTTTTTAACATCGTATAGTTTTTTAATGTCAATAGCGTCGTATACTTTGAAACCGTATAGGGTATCAAGTGCTTCGTTGATCTTTGCTAATTTCTCATTAGCTGGTTTTTCAAACTCTGATATATTCATAATATTTCCACCTTACTTAACTTATTTATACTTTTCTTTATTTTATTAGGTATTTGTTTTAAACAGATCAACAATTTTGCTCTTATATTCTAATGCAAGATCACGATTTTTTTCAAAATCAAGCTGGTTTTTAGCCTGTTTTGTTTGCTCATCGCGTTTTTTAGCGTCAAAATACATTTTTTTATAGTATGATGCTGTATTTGAGTATTGTACATAATCATTGTATATGTCATGCAATTCAACCATTTTAGGGTCAGTGTACAGTATTTCATCATTTAAATAATTTACTAAACAAAACGCCATTTCATAAAGTTTTATATCTTTTGATACTATATTATTGTTGTTTAAGTCAACTACATCATACATATATCGTTTTCTAAATGGACGTATTTTAATTAGATAATGTCCTACTTTTACACCATGATCGGTTTTTTCAGTAACAAGTGCTTTTTTAAATTTTGGATTAGTTACAGCAATATCTACTACTTCTTTTATCATAGAATCATCTAATTTGTTAAGATTTTCAACTAATGATTTTGCTGTATTGATATTTTTTTGTTTATTTTCAATAACTTCTTCTTTAGATACTTTATCAAGTTTTTTTTCTACTGCATTAAGAAATTCTGAACTACCTTTTACTGGCTCACCCCATTTGTTCATCGTACACCAAAATCTATGGTGTTCTCGTAAATTACGTGCAGTCATGCCGTCAGTTAATTCATCAACATATGCGGCTACTTCGTATCTTTGTTTTCGTTTTTGTCTAAACATATAATATTATTTTTTGTTTTTTGCAATTATATCTGCAAACTGTACTATTTTAGCAAATTCAGGATCTTTTTGCAACTTTTTTATTGATCCTGAAATTTCTTTATCAACATTTTTTATCATTTTATCTGCTTGTCCAGATGATGTCTTTTGTGTGTCTTGTGTACTTTGTGTACTTTGTGTGCCTTGTGTACTTTGTGTGCTTTGTGTAGTTTTTGGCTGAGTATTTGTATTACCTTGCGTGTTTCCTGCTGATGCTGTGTTCTTTGTTACTGTTTTACTTGTATATTCATCAAGTATTTGTTTAACTACATCATCTAATTGATCGTATCCAGATAATAAAATACTTTTTGCACTTTCTGGATCTTCTTCATCTACTGCTTTGGCTAAATTCATATAATCTCTAAGACCTAATGGTTCTGTTAATGATTTAACAACACTAGTTGGCATGTGAACCAATTTACTAACTTGGTTAGTAAATGCTTTTGGGTCATCAATAGTGTTTAATATATCGTCTTTTAAGCTCATGTTAATATTTACCTTCTTCTTAATGCTTTGTTCATTTGTGCTACACGTCTTGATGCTGGGTTGAAGCGTTTTGTACGCAGTGCTTTTCTTGTAATTCTAGCACCCATACGTGCTCTTGTTTTTTTAAGTGTAAATCTTTTTTTGATATCTAGTGGAGCAGAACATACACTAGGATTAGTCACAATTCTGCCTTTTTTCCTGCCAAAAGTACAACGATATTTTTTAACCACCTTGTTTCCCTTGCGGCCAAAAATCAATCTTGATTCTGGTAAACCAACGTTGTTGTCAATTTCAGCAATAATCATCTTATCCTGCCCTATATACTATCGTAAATAATGTAGTCAATAATGTAATGAATAGTGACCCCATAGACCAAATAATAATTCTTTCAATTTTTGTAAACTGTCTATCAGTATTTTCTTCCATTCTATCCATACGTATATCAACTTTGTCAAATCTTTTTTGTATTTCTTCATGTCTTTCATGAGAAACAACAACATGTGTCTCTAAACTCTGTGTTTCCAAAGTTGCTAAATTTTTTGGGTTTCGTTGTGGGTTATTATCCATTTTATAATGTCTCCGATTGTGTAAATTCTAAATTTTTAGATCCAGTTGTTGCAATAGTTCCGCCATTTAATACAACACCATCCATTAAACTAATTAACTTTCCTAACGGATCATTGTTTTCTTTAAATACATCCGGATGCTCTACAGCAAATTTAAACACCCAACCTGCTCCAGTTAATGTTGGGGCTCCGTTGGCATTTAAATCAGAAACGTTAACAGGATCATTTGAAATGATCACCTGTGAAAACATCGCAATCATTTGCACTAGTGAATCAAAATCTTTTTGTGTAGTATCTTGATAACTACCAGTTTGCGTAATATCAATTGAAGTATACAGTATATAAAATTGTAGATTGCTACTGATAAATTCTCCACCTCTTGCCGCTCCATTAATTCTAACTGCCATTATTTTTTCTTCCTTAAATCAAAATTTTTCATTTTGTCTGCGTATGATTGGCCTTTGCCTCTACCCATTTTGTATCCAATATATGCACCTGCCAATGCCGCACCTACAGCCATTGCTTTTGATGGTTTAACTTTTTCACCATCAACATAATCACGTTCACGTGATAATTTTTGTAGTGTAGGCATCAATGATGATTTAGGTGCGTTAGCTCTAAAGTAATTGTACAAACTAGAAACTAATGTTCGTTTTTCTCTTGTTTTTAAGTTTTCCCAATCACCTGCTAAACGTTTCATAGATCTTAATCTGCTATCACTTACAAACAACATCGACTGCAATTGCATTAACATTCTTTTTTCTGCATCTGCGTTTGCACCAGAAGTTCCTGTATGATTTAAAAATCCTTTGATCTGTGACATATTTGGACGCATTCTTTTTAATAATATTTCACTATTTTTTTCATCTTCAAATTTTGTAATTGATCCTTTACCAAACAAGGCGTGTAACATTGCATATAAATCTGTACCATTTGATCTAAAATAATCAAAGTTGCCATAACTTGCTGTTCTGTTGGCATAAGTGCTGGCTACATTTGAATATTTAAATTCTCTGTTTAAAACTTGAAGTGCAATCATGTGTGCAAAGGCATTATCTGCCATATCACGTGCTGAATAGTTTGATAACCCGTGGCGTGATCTAAACATTCTTGCTTCTGTCATTAAATCATTTACAAAATCTAATTCTATTTTTTCGCTTTTCATAAAATTTTTCCTACTAAAATCCAATCTATCCACAACTTTTACTGCATTTCCAATATGGTCAACAGCAACGAATCCTTCTGGATCTCTTACTTTTAGTTCTCCATCTACTTCTTCAAAACTATCAATTGCTTTGATATTTGATAATTTCTTATATAATATGTCTTTTATGGTGCCTAATTTAAGCCACAATGCATAAAAATTCATCATATTACTCTTATTAGTATTTAAGTAATTTAGTCCAATTTGTAGGGCATTTAAACGGCGCTGTCCGGCAGGTCCTTCTCTACCCGTCTTTAGTTGTGCTATTTTTTCTTCTGCTCTACGTGTATAATCAGCAACAAATTGATTGTAAAATTGTTCAGGATCTTGTTGTATAGAATTCTGTTTTATATTGTTATTCATATTCGCCGCAATATTAATTTTTAAATCATTACCAGCATCCGAACCATCTAAAAATTCAAATGCGTTTCCTATTGCACCTAAATGTTTTTGTGCATCAGCAATTGCATTTTCTACCGCTGTTGATTCTTGTGCAGTCATTGTTGCCATACCTGAAAAATCTTTTATATATGCATCGTCAAACCAAACATCAGATGTTTGATTTAGATCTGATAAATCAACTTTAAATGACGCTGACATTTTATCTAAACTTTCACCTTCGTATGATGTATGAAAAACAATACCAACTTTTGCATTTCGTATTTTTTTACCTATCTCTGAATCTGTCGGCACCGCGTAAGTAATTGTGTTTGGTTTAAATGTTATATATGATTTACCTTCAAATGATCTTTCTTGTAGATCACCTTGTGTAAACATTAAGTCGCCTTGCAGTACACCTTGAATATTTAATTTTGATAAGTGTTGTAGAGTGGTATTTAATTTATCACGTAATCCACTTTTGTCTTGATCATTTGCATCTGCATGGTTAGTTGCAATATCTTGTGATGACTTGTTTAATTTTGGACTTTTATTAAACACTCCTTTTGTTCCAATAAAAAATTTACCGTCACTGGGATCTTTACCACAAACAATTGCAGGTGACCCGTCCCACTTTGTGGTGATGTTAAATTTTTTAGGTGAATGCCCTTTTACTATTGTTGATAAATTTTTTAGAAAACGTACGGCTTCAACAGCACCTTTTTTACCTTTAAAAAGTGATAGGTCCTCAAGGTGAGTTAGATGTGTATTGATATCTTCGTTTAGATTAATTTCCGTTAGTTTCATTTTTGCTGTTTAACCTTCTGATGCCACGTTCAAATTTTGCAGGGTCTGAACTTTTAATGCTGTTGACTAATCTTCTAGATAACTCACCAGCAGTGTTTTCATCATATGATTCATACAGCATGTCAATTAAATTGAGAGCAGATGATATAACGTGACTTGCACGTGATTCTATTAGAGCCTCTCTACCACTTTGTGGTACCGATTGGCTAATTTCTTCCAGGATTGATCTAGTGTGTCGTTTCATTGTCATGGGCTCTTTAATTTCCTATACACTTATTTATACTTAAAAGAAGCCTATAAACACTCATACTATAGATCATCCTCTGTAGAGTACTGATGACGTTTGCTTTTTAATATACTACGCAAATTTGCTACTTGTTCTACTTTTTCAGCCACTTGTGCACCTTGATTTTCTGGTTTTTTAGGTGTTATTGTGCTGGTTCTTTTCTTTATACTTGTAGCCATGTTTGATGTTGTCATGTTGTCATCTTCAGCCATTTGTTCCTCTGTTAGATCTGTAATTCTTAAGGTATCTATATTAAATGCCAAGTTAATTTTAGTTCCAACACCACCACTTGATCTTGTCTTCATAAGTTGAATTAAATACCTACCACGTTCACGCATGGCTCTGCTTGTTTGAATACCAATAACATTATCTGCTGTTTGTATTTTTGATAAACCACCAGCAATATGTGAATGATCAAATTCATTTGATTCAACACTTGATCTATTTAACTGCGATGCTGTTGCTAATACAATCTGATGTTCAACTGCTAGATTACGCAATTCTTCAGATACATATTTGTCTTTGATAAACAAATCGCTAGGTGAAACTCTTTTTGAAATTGGCATCAATAGATCTAAATAGTCAACACAAATACAATCTGGTTTTGTACCAGTTTGTACTTCATATTCTTTTAAATAACTACGCAAGTCATTCACAGTTGCACCACTGCTCATATATTTTAATTGAAACTTACCAGACTTCTGTCCTTGCATCCTAACCATTAAATCAATATCATCAATTTTCTTAAATATTTCATTTGATGCAACACCAGTTGACATACTATCAACTCTCATAGAACTTAATTCTTCACTCAATTCAAAGGTAAAGTATATTACATTCATACCAACATTGGACCAGTTAAGTGCAATATTTTGTAAGAACAAACTCTTACCAGCACCAGATTGTCCTGCAAAAATATTCAACTCTCCTCTGTTAAATCCACCATAGAGTTTTTGATCTAATGCTGACCAACCTGTGCTTATTGTACCATTATTGTCTTTAAGTGATAACAATCTTGCTTTTGGGTCTATAAAATAATCTGTACCTAGATCTTTTGTAAGTCCAATTCTTACTGCATGTTTAATTTTATCTTCTACTTGACCATAATTACCATTCTCTAATAAATCTGCTGATTGTATGATTGCAAGTTCTAATGCTTTGTGTCTGCAAAAAGTTTCAAACTCATCAAAGAACCAATTTTTATGTCTTTCATCAATGTCAACCTTGTTAAGTTTAACACCACACGTTGCTTGTATTTGTTCTATAGTTGGTAATGCATTATACTGCTCAGAATGTTCTAACATAAATTTTGCTACACTAGACAACTTACGTGAAAAGTATTCTACTTTTACAATATTTTTTACTCGCACAAACAGTTCAGGATCTGTTGCACAGAATTCTAAAAACAGTCGTTGCAGGTCTTCGTTATAATCTTTTAGTTCATTCATTAATATATACTACACATTTTCTTTTTGTTTTTCAAGTCTTAAATATTTCCAACTATATGGAAATTCTTCATTGCAGAATTGATCAATTGAATCTGCTATTTCTCTTGTTTCTGCTTGAGTATCTTCAGCACATCTTAGTTCACATATTCTAGCGAATGCGTATAATGTACCACTCCAATACCATTCAGTGTACATATTTTGTGGCAATACCATTCTTGCTAATTCAGGAGCAATTCCTTTGGCCAGCATATCATTGTATGTTGTATTAGCATTTTTTATTGTATTAGCGATATCATATTCAATTGTTTCATTACTACTACCTTGTTTTTTATCTTCAGCTCGTAATCTCCAGTTTTTAGGCATATAATATTCTGGTTCATAATCAACATAACGTCTGCTAATCTCATTCCAACTTAAACCTACTTGGTGCTTTACCAACTGCCTAGCAACAAATATAGGTGCTTTAATCCTAAACTGTACACTACAATGTGCAAATGGTGACCAATGATTATGTTTTGCTAAAAATGAAATTAACTTTTCATCTGATGCTTCAAACACTTTTTTGTTTTTTCCAAAACTTACCCTTGCGGCATTTACCACAGTCAAGTCACTTCCCATTTTATCAATTAATTCTACTTCCATTATATTTCTACTCCAGCCCCAAATAATTTTAACATTTCTAATACAGTTCTGTTTTCATATACCATTTCAAATAATTCTGTTACTGTAACTTGTAACTCTACAATTTGATATGCTAGATAAAGATTTGATAAACCTAATACTAATAAAAAAATAATTAGTAATGTTTGGTTCATAAAATCCTTTAATAAGTTGAAACAATCTTATCTGCAATACCGTACTTAACTGCTTCTTTGGCACTTAACCAAACATCTTCAGCAGGTAATAGTATTTCTCTAATTTTCTTTTCGCTCAAACCAGTACACTTTTTATAATGATCTATCATCCTTGCTGTACTCAATTCAAACTCTTTTACTCTTGCAAATAGTTCGTGTTCTTTACCTACACTGCCCCAACTGTATTGATGTGATAGTATAGATGTGTTTGGTGTGATTACTCTGCGACCTTTTGTACCACTCATAAATGTTAATAGTCCACACGATGCAATCATACCAAGTCCTACTGTTTTCACAGGAATCGCTGACCCTTTCATTGTGTCTATCAATGCAAATGCTGAATGTACTTGTCCTCCTGGAGAATTAATTACTAATGTTAATTCTTTTGGTCTTGATGAATCTGGCAATAAATTTTTTTCGATTATTGCTTGTATCACCGGTTTAGTTGAATTACTATCAAAGCCGTCACTAAAATACATAATGCCTGCTTCCCACATCATCATGCCTGGCTGTAGTGGTTGTTGTGGTTTGTCAGGACCAGATTTTTTCTTGTTGTCTTTATCTAAAGTTGCCATTTTTTCTCCTACGCAATTTTTCTTAATACTTCTATTTTTGTTTTATTATTTACCCTACTGTCTATGATGCTTTTTACAGTGAACAACTGTCCATAGTGTTTTACTGCATCTGCACAGTCCTTGATATGATCCTGCCATGGCGGAAAACTAACCGACCATCCATTTTCAACTGCTTGATCAATCAGTGTTGATCCTGCCGCATCTCTATCTGGACATACAATTATTTCTCCATCAAATTCTTTTATCAAATCAATCTGCACTTGATTTAGTTTATTGTGTAACACTGCTAGACCGTCTATGCTTAAAGCATCTAACACACCTTCTACCACAATCAAATATTTTCTTCGTTTACCCAACACATCCATATTATACATATAATTAGGTTGTGAATTAGTAAAATACTTTGGCTTGTCTTTGTTGTTGTCAATTATTCTTGATGTATAACCAACCGTACTGCCATTGTAATAAAATGGCACAATAAATCTTCTATTCAAATCTAAATATGTATCATTGCACCAATAAAAATCACCAAAGTGATCTAAGCCTCTGTCAATAATATGTTTGTACACCCATATTGCATCTTCAGGTGGTGTGTCTTGTTTTATTATTTCTATCAAGGGTTTCGAGCCTTTTGGCAATTGAATTTCTCTCCAACTGACTTTTGGCTTTGGTTTTTCTTCCACGTCTGGATTATTTTCTTTTTCACGTATTGCCAAAAGTTGCAGTCTTCTTATTTCATTATCAGGAACTCCAATGCCACGCAATAATCCAACCATCTTTTTACCAAATGTTTTACCAGGCTTATAACTTGTGCTAAAACCACAGTTAAAACAATGATACACTACTCCGTCAATGAATCTAAATCCACCTCTCGAACGTGTATCTGGTCTTGACTGGCCATTAGTCGTACACATTGGACAATTTATTGTCGTCCATCCGCTAGGCGTTTTTTTTCTTTTGCCTGGCATATGTGTAATTATTGTGTTTTGTAGTTCCATGTGTTATATATTATAACACTTTTGTCAAAAAGTCAATTAAATCCTGTAGGTATTATTTCCAGTGCGTAAACCACTAATACCAGTTAAATCCATTTTAAATCTATTTGGCTTGCCATTAATTGCCTGTCCTATTTCTGTACATACATCTGCTGGATTCATATTTGATTGTTTAGCAAATCCTAATATTTTTATAGTTCTATCATAAACTGATTGTATCATTTGGAATGATTCTTGCTCATTTCTTGAGTTTAATATAACACCTGCTGATCTAAACACTCCTCCTACATTGGCAAGGGTGTCTGGAACATAGGTAATTTTTTGATCAAGTAATTGTCGTTTAGCGATTGTAGTATCTATGATATCCAATTGATTGTTTGCCGCACCACAGATAATTTTACATTTCATTTCAGAGATTCTTGTTATCTTAATATCATTACCTAACGCACAAGGAGAATATATATCAACATCTTGTTTGTGTATATCATCAGTGCTAACAACCTTTATCATAAAAGGATATTTTTTCATTATTGGTTTTAGTAATTCTATTTGGTTACTGTTATTATCAGCAACATATAATTTTACTCCATCTTCTACAAGATAGTTTATTAATTGGTAACCAACTTTGCCTATGCCTTTTACAGCCACAGATAATCCTTCAAGCGAGTCTTTGTCAAACACATATTTTACTGCACCAAGCATGGCATTGTAAACACTGTAAGCAGTACAAGAACTGCCAATGTCTGGATCTGAATAAGTGGTTGTGTATTCTGTATAGTTTCTTAAACGTTGTAGCATATCATAATTAAAGCCAACATCAAGTCCACCATAGTAATCACCTTTAAGATAGTTGATAAGTTCACCTAAATATGGATATACTCTTTTTTCTTGCACAGCAAAGGCACCAATTTCTTTGTGATATGATTTTTGTACTGTTGCTTTTCCACCACTTAATTTTATTCCTGCTACCATACATTTTTCTGTCATTGCTTCTGCGAGTTTTTGTACATCAAAATAAGGTCTGTCATTGTCTTTGTAATTCCAATAACGTATGCCACCAAATGCTGGTCCATTCTTTAATGTGTGGATGGCTATGTAGGCACTGAAATTGCTCGCTTCATGATAACCATGAACCACTCTCTCAAAACCTTGTGTTTTGATTTCCTTGATCTCCATTGGAAGGATTGGCATTTTAGTTCCTCAATAAAACTTTGTCAAAGGTACCACTGTTGCTTGGATCTGGATCATATGCTACTCTAATCCATTTTGCTTGAGTAGTAAAGTTATAAGATTCTATCGCAGTTGTATTTGTAACTGTTACTGATGCATTACCATTGTCTAGTGTGATGTCAAACCAATCTGCATCATTAGAACTTGCTGTTGCATCCATACAACCTTGCACCTTGTATACCCCATCAAAAGAGGAAGTATAGGTTGCAATTGTGTGATTTGTTGAAGTTAAATTTCTTTCTGTTGCTCCAGACACTGCGTTTGAATTATACCATTGTGCTGTATCATATATAAATGTTGACATTTCTTCAGTCACTCTTGGACTTGAACTAACCCCTTCAACCACCTCTAAAGTGCCTTTTGCCGCTTCATTGAGGTCTGTATACACTACTTGTTGCTCTGAACTAGTATTTGTAGTATATAAAGAATAGTTATATAAACCTCCAGATACATCATCTAAATCTGATGCTGGTAAATTGATCTGAGCTAATCCTTGCACAGCATTTGATACTGTTAATGGTCTAGCAATTATTGTTTCACTTGTCACTGCATCTAATACGTTAAATGTCACAGTTAAATTTGTTAGATCAACTGCTTTTCTGTCGTTGTCTTTTAACGCAAACTTCACAGTGTTATCAATACCTTGATACAATTTTATAGTTTTATCATACATTGTTGTACTACCTTGACTTGCACTCGTATTTACTATCACTGTATGAGTATCGTCATATACATATACCGTTACTGTCATACTATGTTTTCCTTAAACTTACATATATTTATGTTGCTAAATAGAACTGACGAGTATATAATGTAAAGAAAATAGAAAATATGGATTACAACGAATTAGCAGAGAAATTTCCTTTTTTATCGTGTATAAAACACGGTCTTAATGAATATGTAGGTATTGTGCAAAATCAAGATGATTTTGTTACCAGCATATATGTATATGAAGAAATTCCTTCAGAATCGCTACGCACTGAATTTTTGCGTTTAGGCGATGTATGGTGGTGGGAGTCAAATAGAATCATTCCTATCAATATATTTTTAGCAGGTGATTTTAATCTATTTCAAAATTATCTTAAAACATTCACTACCAAAGATGTTAAAATGGTATTTGGTCCAACTACAAGTTTGAATAATATTGTAAAGAAAAGAATAAAAAGGCGTCAAATACAATTGGTTAAAAAGGCTACTGATCAATAGACATTTTGTATTTTATGTCCTGATAAAATGCTTCAATTAAAATATCAACAGCACTTTGTTCATCTATTCCTCTACTTCTAAGATAGAATATTTGATCTTTATCAATTGGTCCTGTTGTACTACCATGTGTGCAAACTGTATCATCATTGTTTATATCCAGCTCTGGTTTTGAGAATGCTGTCGAGTCAGTGTCTAATAAAAGATTTTTATTAAGCATATTGCTTTCACAACCTGTTATGTTCTTAGGTATGGTTATCTTTCCTTGGAATGAACTATTAGATTCTTTATTGATAAATCTAAAATCTTGATCGCATTTAGACTTTTTGCCATTGTGTGTCACTGTCGTTACTACGTTTGCATTTTTACCATTACTTTTAAAAAAGCCATACATTTCACAGGTAGCATTTTCATGCAAATTTACATTGATGTTTAGGTCAAATCCTTCATGGTCACAAAAAAATAATCTAGCAGATGCATTAGATTTTATGTCATAATTTAGTACTGCATTGTCTTTTAAATTCACAGTTTCTTTATAATGGTTAGTTATTTCCATTATCCCACTGATCCTTCCATGCTAACTTCTAAAAGTTTATTGGCTTCAACTGCAAACTCCATAGGAAGTTGTTGAAAAACTTGTTTACAAAAACCAGATATCAACATGTTGGTTGCATCTTCTTCTCCAAGTCCTCGCTGTCTTAAATAGAATAACTGATCGTCATTTATTTTAGATGTTGTTGCTTCGTGATTGCAGTAACTATTTTTATTTTCATTTTTTATGTAAGGAATAGTTATTGCAGAACATTTGTTACCCATCATCAATGAATCACAAGCAGTAAAATTTTTAGAATTAGTTGCCGACTTCATTACTTTTACTAATCCCCTATAAGTGTTAGTTGAGTTTCCAGCACTAATACCTTTTGAAATGATCGTGCTTTTAGTATTCTTTCCAATGTGTATCATTTTTGTTCCTGTGTCTGCCATTTGGTGACCATTTGTTAGTGCCACACTGTAAAACTCTCCTACACTATTATCACCCTTTAAAACACAACTAGGATATTTCCAAGTTAATCTTGATCCTGTTTCAAATTGTGTCCAAGTAATCTTTGAGTTTGCACCTTTGCACAATCCCCTTTTGGTAACAAAATTATAAATGCCACCTTTGCCTGTTACTGGGTCTCCAGGATACCAATTTTGTATTGTTGAATATTTTATTTCAGCATCTTTTAATGCTACTAGTTCTACATTGGCCGCATGTAATTGATTTTCATCTCTCATAGGAGCAGTACATCCTTCTAGATAACTAACATAACTTCCTTCGTCAGCAACAATTAAAGTTCTCTCAAACTGTCCCGTATTGGCTGTGTTTATCCTAAAGTATGTTGATAACTCTAACGGACATCTTGTGTTCTTTGGAATGTAAACAAATGTACCGTCCGAGAACACCGCTGAATTTAATGTAGCGAAATAGTTATCTGATTTTGGAATGACTGTACCAAGATATTTCTTAACAAGTTCAGGATGATTATGTACTGCTTCTGAAAAAGAGCAAAATATAATTCCTTTATCTGCCAATTCTTTTTGGTATGTTGTTGCTACTGACACACTGTCAAAAACTGCATCAACGGCCACACCTGCTAGTTTGGCTCTTTCTCCTAGTGGTATTCCTAATTTTTCAAAGTCTTTTTTAATCTCAGGATCAACTTCATCATAACTCGCTGGACCTTTTTTAGGTGCTGAGTAATAACTGATTGTTTGATAATCTATTGGTTCAATATCTAGTGTTGACCAATCTGGTTGCTTCATTGATTCCCAGATTCTGTATGAGTTTAATCTAAAATCTAACAGCCATTTTGGTTCTTTTTTGATTTTTGATAATCTAATTATAACGTCTTCATTAATTCCTGGTGGAAATGTTTCGCTTTCGACATCAGTAACAAATCCTGCACTATATTCTTTAGCAAGAGTATTTTCAATTTTTTTTCTATCTTTAATTTTTGGCATAACATTATTTACTCTGATTGGCCTGCTCAGTAAATAAATTTAATTGCACAACGATTGCTAGTGCATATCCAATAGCATGACTTTTTTTAAAATAATAAGAATCATCTGTTGGTTTTTTCCAAACATTTTCTTTTATGTCACTCCAGTTTTGTTTGAGTAGATGTCTTTTTGCTGGACGTATTATTGCCAAAACTGCCGCTAATTCTTCAATTGATTTTGGTCTTAGTTTGTCAATAATATCAAAATGATTATGTATATGAAAAAGTTGTTCTACTATTTCTTTATGTTCAAGCAAACTCCAATCGGGTTTTTGATCTACTAATTCTTGTAGATGCTTTTCGTTTTTGACTCCATCATACACGCCAACGTTAAGTATATCTAATTTAAAATATCCTCTGTCTTCTGCTTCTTTGTAATCTATGTTTGCAGAATTAGTAAACGGATGCACAGGTATATCTGTAAAGTAAACACCAGTGTTGTGTTTTTTGATCTCTCCATCTTTTATGATACTAGCAGGTGTATGTTTTAGTTTTTCTAACAAAACATCTCTGTCCTTTACGTCAATATCAATATCTGTTTTTGCTATGTTTACCATTGATTGTGTTTTGGGTCTTTCTGTTGTTTAATTTTTTCTTTAGATAATTCTTCAATTGCTTCGTATTCTGATAATGGTGTTGACAGTATATTTTCTTCTATGTGTTTTTCTGCTTGTTCTTTTGATATTCCAGCATTTGCATATTCTTCATCTTCACTCATCGGAAAACTTAATTCTATCTGTTCTTTCTTGTCATCAGTATCATCATTATAACTATCCCATGATGTTGATGTTGTATAGTCTCCTAAACTTATTCCGCTACCTGTGAAAGAATAGTCTACTCCAAAATCATCATTTTCTAATCCAACTCCCCAAGATGATTGTTGCAGTTTTGATAATTGCCTATTAACATCACTCATACTAGTTTTCCAATCATCTAATTTTTTACGTTGTCGTAGTACTTCATCTTTGTGTACCAAATGCACAAGTGTTTTTAATTCTTCCCATTTTTCTTTTACGGTTTCATTATCACTGTTGTCAGCAACTTTGGCTACTATCTCTGGTATACCATCATTTAATTTTGTCATTACAGCCCCGCCTTTTCTAGAACTTGTTCAACAAACTGAACATCTGATTGTGCCATTTGAAATTTAGCCGTCCAGTAATCAGGATCAATATAATCATGTACCAATCCAACCTGTTCATTGTTTAATCGTTCTAATAGTTTAACACCGCTTTCACAGTTATACAAGACCCACGGAGATAGTTTTCCAGATCTAATAAAATGTACTGCCCTATTTGGTGTTAATGTTTCTAAACAATTATTAAATTCACTGTTGTTATCTATACCCCAACGTTTCATTATAACAACTGCACGTTCTACTGCCGTTTGTGCTTTTTCTTTTTTCAAATGTTGTTTAATATATTTTTCATATACTGAATCTAGATGCCAACGATCAATTTTTACCATATTTTTTAATAGATAATCAATATAACTGCTAGGATCATCTACATGCACATCATACAAATATCTACCAAACTTTGTGAATGCTGTATAATATTTGCTTTTGGCAAAGTCATCATATGTTCTATCTTTTTGTGTTTGTGGCATAGTTGATTTATAAAAGTATTGATATGCTCTAAATGCCAATTGTACAAAACGTTCATCTTTTTGTTGATAACGTCTTTTTGGTTCACACAAATGTACTGATAGTGTTGATTCTTTTGTAAATTTTTTACTACAATACTTACACTCAAACATTATTTGCCTATTTCTTTAATTTCTTTGTCTGTCCATCCTTGTTGACGTGCTAGTTTTTTAAAGCCATCAACATCATTAATCATTTTCAATGCTTCTATTTCATCTGTTTTTGCATGTGGAAAACATTCTGCCAGCAGTTTATCTACACCAGTTTTTTTGCCTTTGCCTTTGGGTGCTTTTACCCAAGGATGAAACATTTTCTTTTTAATACCCGCTAGTGATAACAACTTCCAAAATAGTTCTGAATCACCTTCATGTTTTTGTGTTATACCAAAATGTTTGTTGGCAAAATCATTCACAGAAAGTATGTAGTGTTCTTTAAATGCTTTTTGCCCTTGTACATTACTTGTAAATCTCATTGCTGTGTATGGTGAAAATGTTTTCTTTTCTTCATCATCAAGTGTATTATACCACTTTGAATTTGACATATCAATATTATACAACATTTGATTTAGATTTATTTTTTTAGTTGTTGCCATTAAAATATTTCCTCAGCAATACCTAAAACTTCTGCTGATAGTAGCAAAAGTCCAGCCGCTAAAAAATTACCAGTCATTAAAAATCCACATCCTACTATTCTAATAAAACTTTTTACTAGACTGATATAAAAGTGTGCTTTGCTAGGATCTTTGGTTGCTATTTTCATATTAGATCTCCTACTTGTATTACATCAGGAATTTGGTTTAATTCTTTAGCAAAGTAAACGCAGTTTGGTTTATTTCCTGCTCTCAATGGTGTTGTTAATACATGTCCATTTTTTAGTTTAGGAAAAAACCATTTTACTTCCTGAAATACATTTATTATTTTAACTTCTTTAAAGTCGTGTGTATACCCCGAAAAAGGATTATATGTAAATGCTTCAAACCCTCTATCATTTAAACTGGTTAATGGAATCATTTCACATTGCCCCATTTCTTTTTCTCCAATCATAATACTCCAATCCATAGGCATTTCTAAAGTTTGTCCACCAATATCAAGTATTACCGCTGGTGCATTAAATGATTCTAAAAATATAAGTGGAATATAAAAATAATCCAATGCTTTTGGATTAGTACAATCTAAAACACAGTATTGTAAATCATCTACTTGATTTGGTACTGCATTTAAGTTATAAGTATCATTGTCAACTGTTAATATGTTCATTCTATGTTTACTTTCTCAATTGTGTAAGGATAATTTGCTTCTTTGTAAAACTTTTTCCTTGTTGTCAAATGACGTTTAGAAAACTTACAAGCACTTGTTATATCCCATATTTCTACATGGTCTTTATCTTCTGCTTTTCTAATACCTCTACCAATTGACTGTATTACTCTTACAAAAGACTTACCTGGTTCTATCAATACCAAGTTAAATATTCTTGGCAAATTAATACCCACTGCCGCTACACCATATGTGGCAATTATGACTTTATGTTGCTCTGTGGCAATTTCATCATATTCTTCTTCTCTATCTTCTAATTTAGTTCTACCCTGAATAAACACTGAATCAACAATTATATCTTCTAATGCCTGCCCTGTTTTAATTCTATCAACTAAAATAAGTGTATTTCCTTCTGCTCTCATTGTATCAACTAAATCAGCAATAAATTGTAAACGTGTTTCATTTGTTACTAAAAATGTTTGTTCACCTGCGTAAGTTGAAAACACATTTGTTTCTTGTGTTTGTACAACATTAACATGACAATTTGCAAGTACACCTTTGTCTTGCAATTCACTTGCTGACAATGTATTGATAACTTCACCAAGACTTGCTTGTAATGATGCTTTCTCATAATCTTCTTTTGGTATCGTTCCTGTAAGCCCCCAACGTATTGGAACTGTAGCAAATGGCCCTGTTAATAGTGTTTTAAGCACGTCTGCTTTGGCTTGATGTACTTCATCTACCATAACACATACAACACCATGTAAGAAGTCGCCTATGTTAACTTCTGCTTCAAACTTTTTAGTTTTCTTTAACATATTGTTTAAACTTTGCCAAGTACAGATTGTGTGTTGTTTATCAAATTCTTTACGCTCGCCATAATAAACACCAACATCTAGTCCAAGTGTTCTGTAATCACTTTCTGTTTGTGTAACTAGACTCTTGTTTGGAACAATTACAATTGACCTTCCATATGATTCAACTAGTTGAGATAACGTTGCTGTGATAATTGTTTTACCAGCCCCTGTAGCAATTTCTTGTAGGCATTGTGGATTTTCTAAAAATTTGTTAATTGTTTCAACTTGATAATCTCTAAGTATAATAGGTTGTCCTGCCTGAGGATGCTTTGGTCCCCATGTTTTTCCAAAGTGTATGCTTTCATCTATTTGGTTAAATTTAAATTCATGCTGATTTCTGTTGTCTTCAACATCAATTTCGTAATCTTGATCTTCAATAATTGGAAGTATCCTGTCTAGTAAATTTAAATACGTTCGGCCTCCTATATCACAGAAACGAATATTTCCGTCCCATCTACCTAACTTATACGCAGGCAAATGGTATGCATAGGGTAAAAAGAATTTTAGTTTATCAGAAATTTTACGCCTTGTAATAACATCAAGACCTTCAAATTTCACATTGACTTCATCTTTAATAATTAATTTCGCAATCTTTGACATAACACTATAATAACTGATTTAAAACAAAAATGCAAGAGTTTTACTCAAAGTTATGAATAATTTGTCCTCTAATATCAACTGGTAGTTTTTGATAATACCCTTGCTTGTGTATTAACAAGATAATCTGTCGCAAACGATTGGTATATTTTTCACCAAGCTCACTCCATGCAACCAAAAACTGAGATAATGTTGTTGCGTTTGTGTATCCATAAAGGTTAATTTCCCATGCTCTAGCATTTCTAAATTCTTCATAAGCAGGATGATTATTTAATATTTGAATGTAATCTTCAATACATAAACACATATTAGAATATTTTTTTACACCCCATGGAGAATCAGGACGTTTTTTTGCTTTCATATGTGGCACATTGTCTAAGTCCCAAGTCCTAATTCCAAAATAATTATTACCTTCTTTGGCAAATCTTGACTGGCCCCATGCACTTTCATATGCCGCCATTGCTACAACTAAATCAAAAGGTACCTGTCTTTCCAACGGATATCTTTTGTAATCACTATAAAAATTTTTAACACATTTGAAAATTTGATTTACAAACTGCTCGTTATTTTCAATAGGCTGATCATAATAATCAGTCTTTTTTTCTTTGGCTATAGTTTGAGGGAAACTTACTATAGATATTAAAGAAAAAATCAATACTACTATTAATGATTTACAATATCTCATATAATATAATAGCATATTTACCTATTTTGTCAAAGGTTATTTTGCTAAATAATAGTATGAAAATCAACGATTTTATTGGAGAATGGAAAGGTAAAGTACCTAGTTCTGTGTGCAGAAGTGATAAAAAACTTGGTGCATCTGATGAAGCCAGTTGTAAATCACAGGGTTTACGTTCTCGAGATAGTGGTAAAAAACACGATGGAAAAACCCTAAGAGGACGTAAAGTACGTGGCCAAAAATATGGCGGTCCTCTTAAAGATTATTCTTAAACTTGTTTTTTAACTTATATAACTCTTCGTTAAGTTCTTTTATTTTTTTGTACAGTGAGTATTTTTCTTTAACTTCATCTGCTACAGTTTTTTTTAACAATTGAACTTGATCTTCTTTTGTAAGTAACGACCTACGCATTTGCTCCATAGGATCAAGCTCGTGGTTCTTAAAACCATATTGTTTTGTCTTATCTTGTGTTTTTGCTGTATAGTTCTGCGTCATCTAATCCTGCTACCCTTAATTTAACAATGTTGTTGATTTGAAATTGTTTAGCATCAATGGCTTTTAACAAGCCAAGATACTTATTACGCACAAGAGCAAATTCATTTATAAGTTGGCTCATAGTAACAACTTCATCCTCACCATCAATATACTTTTCAGCATCTCTTGATGTTAAAGCTCTTTGGTATGCTTCTAAGAACTTTTTATAATGCCTTGCTCGTGTCTTACGTAATTCTATATTAAGATGTTCTAGTATGGCTTCAATTTCTTGTAACTGATTAAATCTATGTTCAACTACACCAGGTATCTGTGAAGCATTCCGTTCAATATTTCCAGAAAGTCCTGCTTCTTTTCTAGCCTCGTCTAGTTCTTTTAGATAGTAATCAATACAATCAGGTAACTTACCTAGATCTTTTGAAACTAAACCATACCAGTTAATCATTAATAGTCCTCATCTTCGTCTTCGTTATAAGGATCTTCGTTTTCTTCCATTTCTCCATATACTTCATTATATGCTTCATGCAAATGACTTGAATGTGAAAACACTTCTCTCCAGTCTGATTCATCTGCACCATAGTCATCAATCAAAGTCACATAGGCAATGGCCGCATCCAATCTATCTTTTGCTGGTACATAGTTTTTCAACTTGTCCCATGCTTCAATTAATATCTGAATGTCTTCTGTCATTTTATGCCTCCGCTTCAGCAGTTTGTTCTGCTCCTACCTCCGATTTGACATTATTCCATTCTGCCATTATAAGATCAAGATTTTCACCTGTCCAATCTTTTCTATAATGCTTATGTTCTTTACCAAATCGGTCAACATACTTGAGTCTATTACCTTCTTTAACTAGCAATCCTTTTTTCTCACAAAGATCAACTAAACCACTATACGGATCCATTCCTGCTTCATATGGAATTTTTACCTGTACACTTTCAAATGGTTTGTTAAATCTTGTTTTCATTACTTTGACTGCTGATCTAATACCAGTAACATCTGATATCTTGTTTCCTGCTTCATATGGAATTTTTACCTGTACACTTTCAAATGGTTTGTTAAATCTTGTTTTCATTACTTTGACTGCTGATCTAATACCAGTAACATCTGATATCTTGTTTCCTGCTTCATCCTCTTTTAGTTTTAATTTTTTCATAGCAACTACAACTGAACTTGCATATACAAATCCTTGTCCGCCGCTAATCTTGTCATCTGGATCAAACATATCTTGTGATGCATATGTGTGATTTGTACAAACTAATCCTAAATTTAATTCAGCAAACATGTTAACACAATTTCTTACAAGTGCTGTTAAGGCTTTTGGTTTTCTACCCATATCACCTTTCATATCACCTTTTTCAAATTGTGCAACATCTGTTGGAGTTAACAACATACCTAATGAATCAATTACAAACATAACTTTTGGTCTTTCACTTTGTTCTAAAGATCCATAATCATTTCTGTAATTTGTTACAAACTCAGAAATAGTTTTTGCTACATCATCAATCATTGCTACGTTAATACGCATTAATTTCTCTGGGGATGTATCTACTTCAAGTGCTTGTAACCAATTTTCATCTAATGCATTTTCTGAATCAAAAACAATACAAAATATGCCTTGCTTTTGTGCATTTTTAATAATGTTACCAGAAGCAATCAAACTCTTACCAGAACCTGATTCACCTGCTAACATTGTTACACGACCTAGTGGTATACCTTTATTAAAGTCGCCACTAATCAAATAATTTAAGCAGTAGTTTCCTGTTGATATCCATGTGTCTGGATCAGAATCAAAACCTGTAGAAATACCACCAATGCTTTTTGTTATTGACTTTCTAAATTTGCTTACGTCAAATGGTCTTACCATAATTTCTCCTTGTTTGTAGTAGTGCATAGTTGCCTATGCACTAATACTATATACGTTTTTATTTGCTTTGTCTAGCTCTGATCATTGCCAAAATATCATCTGCTGATGCTTTTGACTTGTCTTCAGTTGCTGTTGCTGTAGCAGTTGCCACTTCTGGCTGTGCCGCAGGTGCTTCTACTTTTGCTTCTGTAACAGGTGCCGCAGTTACTGGTGCTTCTGCCTGTGGAGCAGGAGCAGTCGTTGCCGCGGATTCTGTTCTAGTTTTAGTAGTGTTTGCACTGTTTGATGCCATGCCTGCTGGTCTGTAGTACTGACCAAACCTGCTTTCATCATACAACTCACCATCAACAGATGCTTTAAACATTTCTGCAATAATTTTTACTTCTTCTGCAGAAGGTTTCTTAGGAAGATAATCACCTAGATTATGTAACCCATGAGAGTCAATTGCTGATCTTTCACTATCACTCACTGATCTTTCTTTGAAAGACCAAGTTGAAGTTGAATAATCTGCATAACCACCTTTTTGAGTTTTGGTTAATTTAAAGTCTCTACCTTTATCAATATCAGTTGGCAGATCTTCCATATCTGGATTCATCAATGCTGATCTAATAATGTTAAAGATTGACGGATTAATTACAAAACGTCTAATTGGATTCTCTGGTGTTGAATCTTCTTCAAGTGGAGAGTTAACAACAAAGCCTTGGAAAATGTAAGAACGTTTTTTCCAATATTTTCTACCCATGTCTTCTAAACTTGGATCTTTAAACCATGGACGAATTTCACTTAATACTGGACATGGTTCTCCCCACATCTCCATACAAGGAACTTGTACCATAGTTGGTTTTGCTTCAGACTGACCTTTGATACCAGCGAATGGTAATCTAATCATTTGTCTTTCAACCCAAAAGAAAGTATTGTCAGGATCTTTGTCTGCTAAAAATCTTAGTGTTGCTGTTGTGCCTTCAGGAATGTTCCAGAACGGATAAATTGCGTTGTCGCCTCCTGAACTATTTGGTGAACGTTTTACTTCTTGTTCTTGAAGTTTTGCTCTAATTTCTGCTAGAGTTGCCATATTATTTTCTCCTATATTAGCCTATATTAGCCTTTGTTAGTATATGTTAGCCTATAATTAAATAATGCTTTTAACATTATTTACTATTATATTTATTATTTTTGGTTTTGTCAAGTGATTTTTTAGAGAAAAAGAACCATAGCATAGGAGCCTTAGGTTCTTTTGTTGGGAGGTGTTTACTAAAGACCTGCTAGGTCTTTAATTCTTTGAATTTCTGGATTTTCTGTTGCAGTTTCATTAATATTGAACCCTGCTTTATCTAAAGCATCAACAGTAGCATCTCTATCAGCCATAGTATGGATAACAATACCACCTTGTTTCATTTCATCTGGCTCACATT
>Ga0208428_1000362_pt1 | contig 21964 bp, 21 predicted proteins | sample DEB08_DNA_11_FD_184535 | JGI IMG/M metagenome (GOLD analysis project Ga0208428, IMG submission 184535) | Aqueous microbial communities from the Delaware River and Bay under freshwater to marine salinity gradient to study organic matter... | ecosystem: Environmental > Aquatic > Marine > Coastal ... | reverse complement strand
TCTATGTATATGCATAGAGGTGAGGAGGGGAAGTGAGGGCTTCGGTTCAAGGTGAGGAAGATTAGTGAGGTGAGGAAGATGAAGCAGACTAAAAGACAAAAGAAGTCGGATCGTATATTACATGGCAATCAGACTAAAGATGCCATCATGTGCGATTACGCAGTTGCCCCGGTTGACAGGCTGGTGATTGAGATGGATCGGAAGTGGGGGACGGATCGGCTGCCCGAGCTGGTGGATGTCAAGATGGCTCAGAAGTATGGCAGTGCGGTTGCCAAGATGAATGCAGCCCTGGCAGACAATGATGTGGAAGAGTGTAGGAAGCGCTGTGAGGTCGTTGTGCGGGGGCTGCAGGCAATGGATCAGGAAGCTGAGCGTGTGGGCGCTCAGAAGGCGTGTACGGATGTCTGGGAGGTTGAGGTGGACGGCAAGCTGTTTGGCGTTATGAGGGACGGCAGAGGTTGGCGTGCGATCAAAGAGCAGCGGCCTGAGTTGGAGCTGCTGACGCTGCGAGAGGTTGCGCTGGCCTATCGTTACTTCAGAGAGCATTGGATGGGGGAGTTGGAGAAGGCAGCGAAGCAATCATTTCCCGGTGCAGAGATGATCGACATCAAAGGAAAAACATTTGATGATCCGATACCTTGGTGATAACGTGGTGGCACCTGATGGCGCAGAGCTTTACCCATTTCCTTCTGCGCAATCTGCCTCACTGAACTGGCCCAGCATTGCGCTGGGCCTTTTTTGTGGTAAAGTCCTATTAGCAGAATTGAGGTAAGACATGGCAAAGAAACCTGTAAAGATTGACGCAGACCTGATGCACAAGATTGCAGACAGGTTGGCTATTGGCGAAACGCTGAAGGATATATTGAAGGCAAGCAACATGCCGACATACCAAGGCGTGATGCAAGCTGTGCTGCGTGATGAAGAGCTGTACGAGATATATCGTCGGGGCCGTGTGATGCAGAGTGAGTACCACACAGACCAGATCATCAAGCTGGCTCAGGAGCCGTTGCCTGAGTTTGAGGACAACAGACTAGCCAATGCGGAAGTGCAGCGGCGTAGACTTGAGATCGACAGCTTGAAGTGGACGCTAGCACGCAACATGCCTTGGGGCGTTCGTGACAAGAAAGAGGATCAGCCACAAGCTCAGACGTTTACAATCAGTTGGGCTGGCGGTGATGTTGCAGTCAATGCGATACCTGACGATGAGCAAAAAGACAGCAAGCAGGCGACAAAGCATTGATGTCAAATTATGTGTATACGACACATCCTGACGTTGACAGCTACGCGCGTGAGCCGGGCTGGCTGGACTGCCTCGGAGCCAAGGCGATCAGGCAGGGCAACCACTACATCTTGTGGTTTGCGTTTATTGCATGGCTCGGTCTGATATTTTCTGCAACAATAACAAGGGCTTACAAAAGTTTTAACATAATAGCTGTTATACGACTGCCGATAAGCTATGCATTTTGCGCAACCCGGCACCCCCACCCCCCGAAAAACCGCCCGCCGCTATATGCGTATATAACACCTAGGGGAGCGGGATGTTGACTGATTCTCTGACTGCCGAACAACATGCACTGCTGAACCACCTAAGCGCCTTACGAGATGGCATCCTCATATCTCCTTCGATGTCAAAGCAGCTTGAATGTGCGATATTGCTTATTGATGTATACGAGGCTATCTTGGAGAAACACGGGATACTGATTTACGAAGATCAGGAAGAGGTCACAGAGCATTGACGCATATTGAGATACCGTATGAGCCGAGGGAGCTGCAGTTAAAGCTGCATAATGAGATGCAAGCAAAGCGTTGGGGCGTTGTTGTCTGCCACCGCCGCTTTGGCAAAACGGTCTGGGCGATCAACCATATCTTGCGAGATGCCTTGATGTCGGCAAAGGACAACCCCCGGTTTGCCTATATGGCACCCACCTATCGTCAGGCGAAGAACGTAGCGTGGGATTATATAAAACAGTTTGCGGGCAAGATCCCGAATGTGAAGTTTCACGAAACTGAATTGCGGTGCGATCTGCCAAACGGCGCGAGAATATCGCTGCTTGGCGCTGAGAACCCAGACAGCTTGCGCGGTATTTATCTTGATGGCTGCGTGATGGATGAGGTCGCGGACATGCCAGAGAATGTTTTTCCTGAAGTCATTCGTCCTGCGCTGTCGGATCGCAAGGGGTGGTGCGTGTTTGTCGGCACTCCTAAAGGCCACAATGCTTTCTTTGATAAGTATGAGGAGGCGGCTGGAAACCCTGATTGGCTGGCGGCTGTGTACAAGGCGAGTGAGACAGGTATCTTAGATGACGAGGAGCTTGAGGCTGCTCGGGTTATGATGACTGCAGATCAGTATGCGCAGGAATTTGAGTGTAGTTGGAATGCGAATGTCCCTGGCGCTGTGTATGGCAAGGAGATGGAAGCTGCGCAGTTGGGGGGTCGGATTACGAATGTTCCGTATGATCCGAGTGCCAAGGTTGACACATGGTGGGATTTGGGCGTGGGAGACAGCACGGCAGTATGGTTTACGCAAACGATTGGGCGTGCTATACATGTTATAGACTTTTATGAAGCCCGAGGTGAGGGTTTGCCTCACTACTGCAAGATTTTGACGAGCAAGGGGTATCTGTATGGGGATCACAATGCCCCGCATGATATTGAGGTTCGGGAGCTTGGGTCTGGGAAGAGTAGGAGAGAGGTTGCTTGGGATTTGGGGTTAAACTTCCGCGTTGTTCCTAAGCTGCCAGTTGAAGATGGCATACATGCGGCACAGATGTTGTTGCCGCGTATATGGTTTGATAGAGAGAAGTGCAAGCATGGCTTGGAATGTCTTAGGCAGTATCACAGAGCGTACAACGAGCGCACTAGGAGCTTTAGGGCATCGCCTGTGCATGATTGGTCGTCGCATGCTGCGGATGCTTTTAGGTATTTGGCGGTCGGCATTCGAGAAGATCGAGGACGCATGGCTGCGCCTCAGGCAAGGGCGGTGATGGATTATGACCCGTTCGCGGCTTGAGTATAGGACTGCACGGTTTACCGATGCTGATAAGGTTGTGGAGTTGTGTGCTAAGTTCCATGCGGAGAGTTGGCAGAGTTTTGCTGACTTTGATGTAGAAAAAATGCATGGGTGGATAGTTTCTCAGATTGATAATGATGATGCTGAGATATTCACGGCGTGGGATGGGAATAAGCTTGTTGGTTGCTTAATTGGTATGGTTGTTACGTTCCCATATAGTAATACTCTAGTCGCGGGAGACTATATCTGGTATGTTGTGCCTGAAAGCCGCGGCGGTATGACGGGTATTCGTTTGATGCGGATGTTTGAAAGCTGGGCTAGAGGAGTTGGTGCGGTACGCATTTCTACGGGCGCTACGTCTGGGATAAATACGGAACGTGCTTCTATGTTGATGGAGCGCCTTGGGTTTTCGCCTGTTGGCGTGATTATGCAGAAGGAAAGTTAAGATGGGTGGTTTTTGTGGTGGTGGTGGCGGTAGTAGCACTTCTTCAAGAAGCGCAGGACGCGGAAGTGGTCGTGGGAAAAGCACAAGACAGACAGTTAAAAGCGCAGCGTCTAGTTTAGCGACTGATATTAAAATGGGTCTTTCTACGTTTGGTCAGAGCAAGGAGCAGCAAGCTCAGACGTTCCGCGATCAGGGGTATAGCGAAAGAGCGATCCAGAGTTATCAGGAGCGCTCGGCTGCAAGCATGGCGCGGGCTTTAGAGGCGGCAAGTAAGAGCGACAACGACAGCAAGCCAGCACCTGCACCAGAGCCTCCCGCCCCAACGCCAGAACCCCCGGCTCCTACGCCGCCTGCGCCGCCTACGACTGTATTGCCGCCAGAGGTTGATGAGCCATTAACGACTGTTGAAGACATTTCAACGCAGACATTTACAGAAACTCCAGACCTTTATGTAGGCGACACAACTGGTGCGCCTTCTGTTGGCACGGCTGCTGGTGGTGTTGCTGAGTATGAGGCAGCCAAGCCGACATCGGTTGGTGAAGCTGAAGATGAGGCTTTGGATCTGATGAAGAAGGGCCGCCGAGCAACGATCCTAACAAAGCCGGGCGGGTTGCTTGGCACTGGCGAGGAAGAGGGTAAAACCCGCCGCCGCCGTTCATTGATTGGTGGATGATATGCTGATTGAGAAAAAGAAACTGACGAACATAGCTGGAATTATGGGTGGCAGCGCTGCCCAGCCTGCCGCGATGCTGGGGCAGGCGACAGTTGATCCATTAGAGCGTGCGCAGCAGAAAATGGCGGGACGAACGCAGGGCGGTGCCTTGGGTGGTGTTCGGGACAAAAAGGTGCGCCCTAAGCGCACGTTAATGACTAATTATGGGATAGGCTGATGGTACAAGTTAATCCGCTCGTTGCGCGTTTGGACAAGAGATATAAGACGTTGCAATCGCAGCGGTCTAACTGGGAAAAGCATTGGCAAGAGCTGGCAGACTTTATGCTGCCGCGCAAGGCTGACATTACTAAGAAGCGGACGCAGGGCGACAAGCGCACTGAGCTGATTTATGACGGCACGGCGATCCACGCTGTTGAGCTGTTGGCATCTAGCCTGCATGGCATGTTGACATCGCCAAGCACGCCTTGGTTTTCAATGAGGTATCGTGATCCTGGCTTGCAGCGTGATGATGCTGCGAATGAGTGGTTAGAGCTGTGCATGGATCAGATGTACCAGCATTTTAATCGGTCTAACTTCCAGCAAGAGATCCATGAGCTGTATTATGACTTGGTGGTGTTTGGCACTGGTGCGTTTTATGTTTCGGCTGAGGCAGATGGCTTGCGGTTTGCGTGTCGTCACATTGCAGAGATTTGCATCAGCGAAGATCCTGATGGGCGTGTTGATACAGTGTACCGCAAGTTTAAGCTGTCTGCGCGTGCAATTGCGATGCAGTTCCCAGAGGCGACATTGCCAAGGACTGTGGCAAAAGACTTAGAAGATGATCCCTACAAGGAGCATGAGGTTATTCATGCAGTATTCCCTCGAGGCGAGGCGAAAGGCAGGTTGGCAAAGCAGAAGCCTGTCGCGTCTGTTTATTACTTAGCTGACAACCGAGAGCTGCTGTCAGAAGGCGGCTTTGATGAGTTTCCGTTTATGTGTCCGCGATTTGTTAAAGACAGTGTTTCGATGTACGGACGCAGCCCTGCGATGACAGCGCTGCCTGACGTTAAGATGTTGAACAAGATGTCTGAGACAACAATTAAGGCGGCACAGAAGCAGATTGACCCGCCGTTGATGGTTCCTGATGATGGATTTATGATGCCAGTGCGCACAACGCCGGGCGCATTAAACTTTTACCGCTCTGGCACAAGGGATCGTTTGGAGCCATTAAATATTGGCGCAAACAATCCCTTGGGCTTGAATATGGAAGAGCAACGCCGCAATGCTATTCGGCAGGCGTTTTATGTTGACCAGTTGTTGTTAGGCCAAGGAGCCAACATGACTGCGACAGAAGTATTGCAGAGGAACGAAGAGAAAATGCGTCTGCTTGGGCCTGTCCTTGGTCGCCTTCAAGCAGAACTGCTCCAACCGCTTATTTCTCGCTCCTTTGCATTGCTCCTTCGGGCGGGCCTTCTCCCAGCACCGCCCGAGGAGCTTCAAGGTCAGGACATTGACATAGAGTATGTTTCACCTCTTGCCAAGGCTCAGAAGCTGACAGACTTGCAGGCGATGCTGCGCGGGTTTGAGATTTTGTTGCAAGTTAGCCAAGTTGCGCCTGTTACGGATTATTTGGATGGCGATGCGATGGTGCAGTATTTGGTTGAGACTGCTGGCCTGCCAGCGCGTGTGATACGCGGCACGGCAGAGGTAGAAGAAGTGCGCCGTCAGCAGGCAGAGCAGGCAGCGATGCAGCAGCAGATGCAGCAAGAGATGATGGCGGCTGAAGCTGGTGGCAAAATTGCTCCGCTGATTAAGGCTGCACAAGAATGAAGAAAGTTGAAGAGTTAAAACTAGCCTATAGGCGCACGTTCAATACGGATGACGGTGCGCAAGTATTGAGTGATCTCAAAACCCGATTTGGGTTTGAGGCAACCACGTTTTCTGGCGATCCTTATGAAACTGCATTTAATGAAGGACAACGCGCGGCTGTGCTGCTGATCGTCAGAATGTTGTCCGAAGAGAAGGATAAAGTATGAGCGAAGAGGCAATCCAAGATAGTGGATCTCAAGAGGCTGTTGCAGCGGAAGCGGCACCAGTTAGCTTTTTAGATAGTTTACCAGAGGATTTGCGCAATGAGCCAAGCTTGCGCACGTTTACTGATCCGGGAGCATTGGCAAAGAGTTATGTAAATGCCCAGCGCATGATTGGTGCTGACAAAGTTGCCAAGCCGGGGCAGAGCTGGACTGACGATCAGTACAATGATTGGTATGCGGCAGTGGGCCGCCCAGACAGCGCAGATGCGTATAAGTTTGATGTGTCAGGGATTATGTCTGACGAGGAGGCTGCAAACTTTCGCAACACAGTGTTTGAGGCTGGATTACAGCCGCGACAGGTTGCAAAGCTAGAGCAGTTTATTAACAATCTGTCGGAAAGTGCTCAGGCAGCCACGCAGACGCGCACAGAAGAGGCTGTGTTTGCGGCAGAGCAAGAATTGCGGCAAGAGTTCGGTCAGGCGTTTGAGCAGCGTATGGGGCTTGCACAGAGCGCTGCGCGGACATTGTTGGGCAACGAAGGCATGGAAATGTTTGAGAATGTTCAGTTGTCTGATGGACGCATGCTTGGCGATCATCCTGACGTTGTTCGTATGTTTGCGCGGCTTGCAGAACAGATTGGCGAAGACAATTTGGTGGGTGAACCAACTGAGCTAATTATGACACCAGAAGAGGCATCACGCCAAGTTGCAGAGATGACTAGACGAGATGGCCCTTATTTTGATAAGATGCATCCAGAACATGACACCTACGTTGCAGAAGTTCTGCGACTTAGGGAGTATATGTAGCGGATAACCGAAAGGCCCGCGTGTAAACTTGTAAGCCAAGTGGAGTAGCTGCCCTAAGCAGTAGCACGGCCCCGCAAGGGATAACCAAGCGCAGCAAATCGTAAACTGAAACTGTAAGGGGATGACACAATGTCTACTCAAATTACTACAGCTTTTGTCAATCAGTTTTCCTCAAACGTCCAGATGCTATCACAGCAGATGGGTTCTCTGTTGCGTGCAGCGGTAGATACGGAAACTGTCAATGGCGAGAAAGCTTTCTTTGACCAAGTAGGATCAGCGGCTGCTGTTCTACGCACATCACGCCACGCGGACACACCTATTGTGGACACACCACACTCACGCCGCATGGTTACTATGTCTGACTACGAATACGCAGACTTGATCGACGATCAGGACAAAGTGCGTTTGTTGGTAGATCCGACTTCAACATATAGCCGTGCTGCTGCTGCTGCTATGGGTCGCGCAATGGATGATGTCATCATTGCTGCTGCTCTAGGTACAGCGTACACAGGTAAAGAGGGTTCAACATCAACAACGCTACCATCAGATCAGAAAATTGCAGTTGCATCATCTGGTTTGACAATTGCGAAGTTGGTCGAGGCAAAGCAAATCTTGGACGAGGGCAACGTTGATCCGTCAATCGCTCGTCACATCGTTTGTGCGCCAAAGCAAATCTCTGATTTGTTGAACAACACGACTGTAACATCTAGCGACTACAACACTGTCAAAGCGTTGGCGATGGGTGAAATCAACACATTCGTTGGCTTCCAATTCCACGTAAGCAACCGTCTAACGACTGATGGCTCTGGTGATCGCCAGGTTATCGCGTTTGCTGGTGACGGTATCAAGCTTGCAGTTGGCAAAGAGCCTGCGGCACGTATTGATGAGCGCGCTGATAAATCATACGCAACGCAAGTTTACTACTGTCAATCAGTAGGTGCGACACGTATGGAAGAAGCCAAAGTCGTTGAAATCGCTTGCAGCGAATCATAAGGAGACTAGAAAATGGCTACTGTATATTCAGCACAACGCACAAATTCACGCGCAACCCCAGCCGTGATGAACAAAGCAAATGAGCTTAGTGGACGTATCCGCGTAGCTCATGGCACATACGAGGCATCTGCGCTGGCGTCTGGTGACGTTATCGAGATGTTTGTCTTGCCTGATGGCGCTCGTTTGTTGACAGGTACTCTTGCGCATGACGCGCTAGGTGCATCAACAACATTGTCTGTAGGTTATGCAGCACACGTAAACGCGGCTGGTACAGCTGTGTCTGCGTCTGCGGCGGCTTACAAGGCAGCGGCTGCGTCAACATCTGCGGCAAAGAACGACATTCTTGCTACTCTAGCTCTAGGCTCAGGCTCAGAGACAGACACAAACGAGGATGGCGTGGCAATCACAGTAACAATGGGCGGTGCAGCTGGCACTGGTACTATTGAACTGACGATCATGTATGTGGTTGACTAATTAGGGCGGGGCGGTTCGCCGCCCCCTCTTTTACATGGAGAGAGCTGATGACCAGTACGGTTGACATTGCCAACTACGCGCTGAACAGTTTGGGAGCCAATAACATCTCAAGCTTTGATGAAAACAGTAAGCCAGCGCGATTGATCAATCAGCGTTTTGATAGCGTGCGCGACAGTGTGTTTCGAGCGCATCCTTGGAACTGCTTGATCCGTAGAACTGAGCTGGCAAAAGAAAGCGAAGCGCCTGCATTTGGTTATGCAAATCAGTACGCACTTCCAACAAATCCATATTGCTTGCGCGTGCTAGAGTTTAGCAACGGCACATTATCGTATCCGCAGGACAATATGTTTAGTAATACTGGCGGCCCAGTGTTTGTCATTGAGGGTCGTAAGCTGCTTTCTGACGAAGGCATATGCAAAATTAAGTATGTTGCTCGGGTGACTGACCCGCAAGAATATGATGCCAGCTTGATTGACGTTCTGGCTGCCGCTTTGGCGTTTGAGGTTAGTTACGCGATTACAGGATCAAACACGGTTAAGCAGATGATGGCTGCCGAGTATTCTGACAAATTGAAACAAGCAACATTTGTAGACGGAACCGAAGGTGCGCCACAGCGACTAGAGGCCAGCGAGTTTATTGAAGCGAGGTTCTAAATGGCGCGATCTGCACCAGCGATTAGCACATTCACCGCAGGGGAGATCTCACCGCGCCTAGAAGGGCGCGTGACGATTGAAAAGTACCGCGAGGGACTGTCTACCCTAACAAACATGATTGTGCAGCCACACGGCGGCGTGACGCGCCGTCCGGGTACAGAATACCTTGGGGAAGTCAAAGACAGCTCAAGCGTGACACGGCTTATTCCATTTGAGTTTAAGACGGCAGACACATATGCGCTGGAGTTTGGCGATCAGTATATGCGTGTTTTCCGCAATGGATTGCAGGTTTTAGAAGATAACGAAAAAAATGTCGCTGCAATTTCTCTTGCTGATCCCGGCGTTTTCACAAGCGGTTCGCACGGCCTAAGCGATGGCGATGAAGTTTATTTGTATAATACAAGCGGCGACATGACAGAGCTGGCTGCTCGTAACTATTTAGTTGCTAACGTGACAACAAACACATTTACGCTGCAAGACTTGTTTGGCAATGATATTGATACAACAGGTTTTACAGCTTATGGCGGGTCTGGCATTACAGTTGATAAGCTGTATCAAATCAGCACGCCATATACATCTGCGCAGATCAATGATGTACGCTTTGCGCAATCTGCTGACACAATGTACCTTGTGCATCCAAGCCATGCTATTCGCACGCTGTCCAGAACGGATCACAATGCTTGGACAATTGCCACTGCCACAATTACTGGATCTCCGACACCTGCTTTAACAGGAACCGACAATTATCCATCTGTTGTTTCATTCTTTGAGCAGCGGTTGGTCTTTGGAGCTACAAACAACAATCCCCAGACTTTGTGGTTTTCTAAAAGCGCAGACTATTTAAACTTTACAACAGGCACGGCTGATGACAATGCGTTGATCTATACAATCGCATCAAACAAAGTGAATGCAATTCGCTACCTGTCTGCAACGCGGATTTTGAACATTGGCACATCTGGCGGTGAATATGTGTTGACAACCACAAACAGTGGGCCTGTTACACCCACATCAACTGTGATCCGCAAGTATTCCAACTATGGCTGCATTGACAGCGAAGTTGTGCAGGTTGCTGACGTTACTTTGTTCGCCCAGCGCGGTGCGCGTAAGGTGCGAGAGTTTCGTTACATCGGTGAGGTTGATGTGGCAGGCTATGCTGCACCTGACATCACGATCCTTGCAGAGCATTTGACTGAAGGCGGCATTCAGGAGTTTGCCTACCAGCAAGAGCCAGAAAGTATTATCTGGGCGCGTAGAACTGACGGCACGCTGCTTGGCCTGACATATCGTCGGGAAGAGGAAATTGTTGCATGGCACAAGCATGTGATTGGTGGTTCATTTAACGGCGGGCAAGCTGTTGTAGAAAGTATCATTACACTGCCAACAGACAGTGGCGAAGACGAGCTGTATATGATTGTTAAGCGTACTATTAATGGTACTACAAAGCGCTACGTTGAAGTAATGAAGACGTTTGATTTCGGTGGCGACACAACTGCTGCATTCTTTGTTGACAGCGGTTTGGTTTACGCAGGGTCAGCGACAACAACGCTATCAGGCTTGTATCACCTAGAAGGTGAAACAATGTCGGTGCTTGCGAATGGTGCAACGCATGCTGACAAGGTTGTTTCTGGCGGTGGCATAGGGTTGGATTTTAGCGCAACAAGCGGAGCTGTGGGATTTGGCTACACAAGTGAAATGCAAACGCTGCGCCTAGAAGGTGGGTCATCTGACGGCACATCTCAGGGCAAACCAAAACGCATTCACGATATTACTGTGCGCTTCCATGAAACTGTTGGCGCAGAAGTCGGCACAGACAGCGCGAATGCTGACCGCATCTTTTTCCGTGACAGCTCTATGAATATGGACGAAGCTGTGCCATTATTTACAGGAGATAAAGAAATCGAGTTTGCGGGCGGTTTCACTGACGGTGATCGCATCTATGTGCGGCAATCACAGCCACTACCAATGACGGTTCTAGCGTTGTATCCACGCATGAACACGTTTGATTTGTGAGGTGATTGATGTTTGAAATATTAACACTAGGGGCCACACTCCTCGGTGGTATTAGCGAGAAAAAAGCTTCTAACAGAGCTGCCGAAGCCGCACGCGAAGTCGGAGAGTTCAACGCTGGCTTGATTGAGCGTGACATTGATCTTCTTGAAAGGCAACGTGAGATCATTAACCGCAATGCAGTTTTGCAGGAGCGGATTGACCGATTTAGATTTGCTGAAATTCAAGGGTCTGTTGTTGCTCAGTATAGCGCGGCTGGCATTGATGTCTCACATGGAACGCCAATGCGCGTGCTGCGAAAAACTGCGCGTAAGTTTGAGTATGACCAAGCCGTTGCTGACTTTAATAACGCTGTCACTAATATGCAGATCAACGATCAGCAAGAGAATGCGCGATTAAGCGCAGAGCTGTCACGCATGGAAGGCGGTGCGCAGGCTGCTAATTTGAGAGCGCAAGGCACAACGAGTTTGATCCAGAGCTTTGGTCAGGCAGCTCGGTTTGGCTACTCTAGTGGGATGTTTGGCTGATGAGAATACCAATATACAGATCGCAGATGCGCCCGACATCGGAAGCCCCCGGGGCGCGTATTACGGCTAGAAAGAACGCCACGCCGTTTGTTCAGGCAGCGTTGGCTAAGGGCGGCGTTGTAACTGAGGTTGCGAAGCAAGCTGCTGAGTACAGCAACATGCGTTACAAAATGTTGGTTGAAACGCAAAAGAACGAAGCAATCTTTTCTGCCAAAGAAGCTTTGAACGAATTGTCACGCACGTTGGAAAAGAGCGAAGACATCGGCAACATCTTTGATGGCGAGATGAAGTATGACCAAGGCGTTGAGGGCGTTTACAATGAGATGCGTGCCAAGGTTGGCAAGAACAAGTACGCATTGTCAGACTTTGAAAACAGCTTCCGTCAAATGGAAATACCAATCAAGTTCCGCTTGAAAGAGGTTGTTGACATTAAGATTGAAAAGCGCAGGCAGGCTGCACTGAAGGCGCTAGAGGATCAGCAAGTTGATACGCTGTCTGATCCGTACCTTGATTATACATCTGATGATTTGATCCTGTCGCAAGCTGGATTGCAAAGCATTCACGATCAGGCTGTCGCAACTGGCGGCGTAAACCCACAGATCATGGGCAACGTAAGTGAGCGGGTTTTGTTAAAGGCTGCTAAGAATGTCATGCCTGCCTATGCTGGTCGTGACCTAGATCGCGCCATGCAGTTGCTAGATGTTTACGATCAACTAGACAGAGTTCGAGCTGGTGAGATTGAAGCGTCAGAAATGGCAATTAGTGGAGAAATCCCTAATCACGTTTTGAATATGCTGCAAACTTTGCCACCAGATGAGGCGACAGCAATTCTTGGCGACACCTTAAAAAGCGCGGCTGCGTTCTTTAACGTCCAAGAAAAGATTGATGATGAGGTAATTGAAACGCAAAACCAGCGTAACACGAAGGCATACAACTTTGCGCTGTCTGTTAATATTGGTGAGGAGGTTCCAGCGTCAACGATGGAAGCAATACTTTCGCCATCTGACTTTGCGAAATTTACAGAAGACTATGGCGAGAACGCAAAAATATCTGGGCTTGAGGCTAAGAACTTTATTGAAGGCGCTCTAAACAATCAGTTTTGGATGGATAAGACGCAGCAAGAAGCTTTGCGTGCAGAGCTTGATATTACTGGTGAGGTTAAGTTTGCCCCAGCGGGCAAGGGCAGTGAGACTGTATATAGCAAGCTTATGGGCTTGGCAGAAGCTGGTGAGCTGACAGTCACCGAGCTAAACGCAAATTCATCTAGTATTACGGCATCTCAAAACCGTGAGCTGACCATGAAGATATTCAACGAGGGCGATGAGGCTCTTAACGAAGGCTCTCGGCTAATCAAGCGCAGATTTAAGTATAACGAACAAGATGCCAAAACTGACAACCCCAAGTTGGCGCAGGCATCCAAGACAGCATTTGAAGCGGCTGATGCAGAACTGCTTGACGAATATATGCGCAGAGAAGCAGAAGGCAACCCAATGACGCGCTCAGAAATTAGAGAGTTTGCGTTGCGGCAAGTAGAGCAGTTTCAATCAATTTACGCTGAGGCGCTGCGTGAAGAGTATGAGGCTGACATTGCCCAGTTCTCAGATCCGCATCCCGGTCTATCAATTGACCCCGCCGATCCAATTGGATCAATTGATGCATGGTACAACAGCTTGAGCGAAACCGCTCAGGGAACCAAAAGAAATGCATACGCGGTGATGAAGGCGCGTATCAAAGCTAAGTACGCAAACACAGGACTGTACTAATGGCTGATTTATTAAACGACAACACAGACTTTGAAGTCAGCAAATATTACGATGCACAAGAGATTAATGATGCCGGGTTTGATCCAGCAATCATTAAAGACAAGAAAAGCGTGTTTAATCCTGAAAGCGGCATGAATGACATCCTAACGTCCATGCCGAGCGGCGGCTACGTTAAGATTGGCGAGGAAGAGCCAGAGGTTATGGCAGAAGCGCCAGAGCAACCAATGATGCCCGGCGCGTCAGATGCAGCACCTGCGCAGGCGGCAGCCGAAGAAGCAAAGAGATTGCAGGAGATCCAAGGGTCGTACACCTTGGACGATCTGCGGGCTGCTGGGTACACTGATGAGCAAATCAGCGCTGCTGGACTAGATGTGCAGCCAGAGCCTATGACGGAGCAAGAGATTGCACAGTATATCTCTGAGGGCGCACCATTAGTTGATGCAGATCCTACGCTGCGCGATCAGGGCGCACAGATTGTTTCAACCTATGTATTTGATGCGGCAGTTGCAGGTTTGCGTGATGAGCTGGCAGAGCAAGGCATGGGGCCAGAAGAGATTGAGCGCACAGTTAAGGCGCGAGAAGGCGAGCTATTTCGCGAGGCAGAGGTCTATTCTAACGCGCTGTTTGGAACAGGCGCGACAGGTTACGAGGTTGGACTTGGCGACTTTCTAACAGCCGGGGCGATGGACATTCAGGAAGGTTATCGGATGTTCAACCAGCAGCGCGGTGAGGGCGGCAGCATGGCAGGCCGAGCAATGGGTGCTGGCATAATGATTGCTGGCATTGCCGAAGCAACAGGCGTTGGATATGCATTTGGTAAGCTGCTAAAACGTGGCATCAAAGTGCTAGAGCCTGAAATTATTCGCATGGGCGAAGAGGCGCAGGGCCGAATTGATGCAGAGGGTGCAACGCTGTTTAGCAACCCAGTGGGGCCAATCGTGGATCGCGGCTTGGCTGCGGCGGGCAGGGTTGCTAAAGCAGAAGCCCCAACAGAAACAAAATCTGGCATTATTGCCTTCCACGGCTCAGGCGCTGACTTTGATGAATTTAGCTTAGACATGATTGGGACAGGAGAAGGAAGCCAGGCTTATGGTTATGGCCTTTACTTTACAGACACCAAATCAATCGCAGAATTTTATAAAGATGCTGTGCGTGAGGAAAGCAATATTATACACTTAGACGGGAAGCCGATTGACAGTGTTTATAGCAGTGACAATGAAGAAAAGTTTTCTGAATATATTAACGAAAATTTTGACCCCGATGAAATTAATGATGCGCTCATGGTTTTGGATAATCTGGGTCAAGGAATATCGTCAGTTGAAGATGCAGATAGTATGGCGGCATCTTCTCTTACAAGGCGACAAATGGAACTTTATAACAGAATAAGAAATGATCTTGAAGTTCCAGAGCTTCCAGAAGGTAAAATGTATGAGGTTATGATTGACATTCAGCCAGATGATTTGTTGGATTATGATAAGCCGTTAAGTTCTCAATCTAAGCAAATTCAATCTGCTGCATTAAAAGCAGCTAAAAGTGCTGGTGCATACAAAGGGACTGACAAGAAAACATTAGAGCTTTCAGGCGGAGCTTTGCTTGCTGATATGGTCAACAACATAGTAATAAAGCGAAACCTTCAAGGTATGACTTCTGAAGCAGAAAAAATTGCAGCACAAGAGCTTTTCAATCAAGGCATACCTGGCCTAAAATATTTTGATAATGCATCAAGAAATACGGCGGATGGGACATCTTTAGGTGTGATTGAAACCGAGCAAGGTTTTGTGGGGCGTGTTGAAAGCACTGTCCCAAGCATGTTTGGCCCCACCGATCCCCAGCGCGTTTTGACGAGAAGCACACCTTATAAAACAAAAGAAGAGGCCGAAGGTTGGATTGAAGAGGCTATTGGTAGAAATACAAGAAACTATGTTGTGTTTGATGATAAGCTGATAAACATTATGAAGAAATATGGTATAGTTGGCCCAGTTGCCGTGACAGCAATGAAGTCCGAGGAACAAGAAGAGACATAATATGGCAGTTGATCCAACCCAGCTAGCAGAAGACCAAGAAGCCCGGCAGCGTGCCGACATTACTGGCGCACCTACTGAGTTTGCCAAAGGGCCAGAGCAAGAAGGCATTGAGGTTGCTGGCGTTGGTGATCTATTCAGCTTGCTGGGCAAGCTAGAGCCAAAGGTTTCTAAACCAACCCCGCCGTCAGGCGTAGTTGGGACAGCCCCTCGCGTTCCAACGCCACAAGAGCGCGGCCTAATGGAAGCGCCAGAGCTGTATTCTGAAGCAGCCACAAAGCGCGAGTTGGCACCTCAGATACTTAGCCCAGAAGGCGTGCAGACATTTGAAGAGCGTGGTTTAAAAGCCCCAGCGATTGGTGAGGAAGCGCCAGCCGACACTTTGGTTGATGCACAATCTGCTTTGGCTGATGAAGCCGCAGAGGCAGAGGCAAACGCAATTGATGTCAACGAGCAAGCCAAGGCGGCACTGAGAGCTGAGAAGCAGGGCTTTAAGCCAGAGACAGGCGTGGCTGCTGAAGAGGTTGCAGACGAAGTTTTAACGCGCATCAGCACAAAAGACCAAAACATTCAGTCGCTGCAAGATGGTGGCGATTTCAACTTTGACTACATTGACAGCCAAGATGATGTAAAAGCAGTCATCACGGCGATTGGTGATGTTTACGAAGATGAAACAATCGCACGCAAGCGTGCCAACATCCCTAACAACAAAACAATCTTTGACGCGCAGCAACTGCTGCTGGATGAGATTGGATTTAAGGGCAGGCTGCTGCAACGCCAAATTGGCGATGGCGCACTGACTGCGGCAGAGTTTGTTGCAGCACGCGAATTGTTGGTGCGTAGTGCAACTAAGCTTGAAGAATTAGCGAAGCAAATCAAGAGCGGGCAGGCAGATGCATCTGTGCGCCTAAAGTTCCGCAGGCAGCTTGCGATCCACAGCGGTATACAATTGCAGCTAAAGGGTGCGCAGACAGAAGCTGCTCGGGCATTGCAATCATTTAAGATCCAAGTCAGCGGCGAGCTAGATGCAACGCGCTATGCTGAAGAAGCGCAGCGGTTGCTGGCAGAAAGCGGAGCTGACGGCGTAACAGATGCAATGGCAGATCGCTTATTAAAGGCTGGCAAAGAGAACGGTCTAAAAGGCATCAACGATTTTGCCAATGGCGGCTGGTACGCAAAGACAAAGCAGATGGTGCATGAGGCATACTTGGCAGGCTTGCTTTCATCCCCGGCAACGCAGGCAAAGAACGTGATTGGTACAGCTTCTTTCATGCTGTTTCAGTTGCCAACAGAAGTATTCGCAGGAATGTATGGCAGCGTAGTGCGCGGGGCGCGTAAACAGCTTGGCATGCGTTACCCAATTAGCGAAGATCAAGTGTATATGGAAGATTGGCTGCTGCGCCTAAAAGGTTGGTCAGATGCATTTGGTGATGCAATGAAAGCTGCATCAATCGCATGGCGCACTGAGATGCCGTCAGGCGCAAGTAAGCTAGATGTTGAGCAGTATGCTGCGACATCAGGCCAAAGCAACAGCTTCTTTGCAAAATCACTTGATGAGCTTGGCAAGCGCATCCGCATTCCGTTTAGGCTGTTGCTATCTGCCGACGAGTTTACAAAGACAATCTCGCAGCGCGGCGAGTTCTACACAGCGGTCAACAAGCGCTATCAGCATTCACTGCGCCAAGGCATGAGCAATCAAGAAGCACTTGATGAAGCAGGCATGCTGCTGCTTGATCCTCGGGCAATTGCAGATGATCTAGACTTTAAGGCTCGATTTGACACATTGCAGTCAGACTTGGGGATGTTTGGCAAAGTGGCAGGCATGTTGCAGCGCACATTGATTGGTCGCTTTATTATGCCATTTGTTACAGCGCCAACAAATGCCTTGCTGCGCACAATGGAATACACGCCGTTCAGTAAGACATCTATTGACCTACTTGGCAAGAACGGCCCACGCGCACAGCAACTGGCAGCAGGGCGCTTAACGCTTGGCGGTGCGGTTATTTACAAGACAAGTCAATATGCAATGGATGGCAGGCTGACAGGCGGGATGCCAAGCGATGAAAAGACGCGCGAAGCGTTGCCGCCGGGTTGGCAGCCATACAGCTTTGTGCTGAAGGGCGAAGGCTTCCCAGAAGGCATGCCGCTGTATGATGCGTTTGGCGTTCCTAATGGCCCGCTGCTATATGTCAGCTATGCAGGCTTTGAGCCTGTCGGTGGCCTTCTTGCGATTACAGCAGACACAGTACAACGCGCCAACAAAACAAACGATCCAGAGTTGCAGCAGAATTACTTCCATGCAGCCGCGCTTGCGACAGCAGAGTACTACAAAGAGCTGCCAATGCTGCAAGGCGTTGCAGATGTCGTTGCATTTATGGATGGCTTTGACGCAGCCAAGCTTGCAAGAAGCTACGCAGAAAGTGCAACGCCAACTGGCCTGCCAAATCCGCTAAGTTCGTTGCAACGAATGTTCCAACGCCTAGCAGATCCAACAGGCGTGCGTCCGCGCGAGGATATTCAGTATTACACAATGGAAGACTTGGAAGAGACATACGTTGATGAGGACGGTGTTACGCAGTTCAAGTATGCCAAGGCTGATGGATCAAAGAACTACGCAATTGTCGGCACGCCTAAAAGCGGTGGCGGCAGAATGGTTGCGGAGTTCTTTGCAGAGATGGACGCGCTGCAATCTAAAGACAGTTTCTTCCGTGACGAGCGGGATCGCAATGCAGTCGTTTACGACACGCTCGGTGTAGCGCGTGGGGAGGATGAGTTCAGCTTTGCAGCCCGCCCAGGCGCTGCTTTGTTTAGCAACCTATCAGGCTTGCGCCTAAAGAAAGGCGAAGAGTTGGAAAGCTACGAGAAAGAGCTAATCCGCTTACAGGCGATGACAAATGTTTGGCCTTTGACCAACCCTGAAAAAATGGGAACGATTAAGTTGAGCTACGGCATGCAGTCTGATTTGGTTAATATGGCTAAAAACGAAATCAGCGTTTATCGCAGCGGCTACGGCAATCTAACATTCCGTCAAACACTAGAGGCGGTGACATCATCTTTGTCATATCAAGCGCTGACTGACAAAGAGCGTGTTTCGCTTTTGCGGAGCATAAACAGTAAGTTTATAGATGAGGGCTTCAGGGCGTTGCTTGAATTGCCTGAATATGCGAATATGCGGACAGCATATGAACAAGTCCAGCGCCTCAAGGAAGAAGGTAGAAGATGACAGTATCAAGCAGCACAAACAGAGTATCGTATAGCGGCAATGGCACGCTGACAACTTTTGCATATACGTTCAAAGTGTTTGACCAGAGTGACTTGACTGTCATCCTTAGGGCAAGCAACGGCGCAGAAACAATTCAAACAATAACAACTGACTACACTGTGACAGGCGTAGGTGATGTTGGCGGCGGTAACGTAGTGTTTACGACAGCGCCTACGGCTACAGAAACTGTTGTTATTTTGCGAGAGCAAGGTCTAACGCAAGGACTTGATCTGGTTCCTAACGATCCATTCCCAGCGCAATCGCTAGAAGAAAGCTTGGACAAGCTGACGTTTATGGTTCAGCAACATAACGAAGAGTTAGGCCGAGCAATCAAGGCATCACGCACAAACACAATTACTGGATCTGAGTTTACGATTTCTGCTGCTGATCGTGCGAACAAAGTATTCTCGTTTGATGCTTCTGGTGACTTAGCGGTTACCCAAGAGCTTGGCGTTTGGCAGGGTGATTGGGCTACAAGCACAGCATTCTCGGTGCGTGATATTGTTAAAGATGCAAGCAATAGCAACGTTTATATCTGTATTACTGCGCACACATCTAGCGGATCTACACCGATCAGCACAAACACAGATAGCGCAAAGTGGGCATTGCTGGTAGACGCGGCATCTGCGGCATCTAGCGCAAGCGCAGCGGCAGCATCAGAGACTGCGGCAGAAACTGCGCAAACGGCAGCGGAAGCTGCGCAGACTGCCGCTGAAACAGCACAGACAGCTGCGGAAACTGCGGAGACAAATGCCGAGACAGCAGAGACAAATGCTGAAACAGCACAGGCAGCAGCAGAAGCCGCACAGGCTGCGGCAGAGTTGGCTTATGACAACTTTGATGATCGCTACCTTGGTGCGAAGGCAAGTGATCCAACGCTAGACAATGATGGCGATGCGCTGATTGATGGCGCGTTATACTTTGACACAACCAACAATGTGATGAAAGTGTACGATCTAGGCGGCACAGCCTGGAAGCGCACAACACCTACATCTGCCGAGCAAACAAACATTGACACAGTGTCTGGCATTTCAGCGAATGTTACAACAGTAGCGGGTATCTCTGCCAACGTAACAACAGTAGCAGGGATTAGCTCAGACGTTACAACAGTCGCGGCAGATGGCACTGACATTGGTACGGTTGCGGGTATCTCGGCAAATGTGACCACAGTGGCTGGTGTATCTAGTGATGTAACAACAGTCGCTGGGATTAGCGCGGATGTAACTACAGTGGCTGCGGATGGTACTGACATTGGTACTGTAGCAGGGATTAGCTCTGATGTTACAGCTGTCTCAGGCATATCTGGTAATGTAACAACGGTTGCTGGCATATCTGCTAACGTCACCACGGTTGCAGGGATCAGCGCAAATGTCACAACGGTTGCTGGTGACACAGCAAACATTGGTACGATTGCCACAGATTTAAATGGATCAGATAACATTGGCACTGTTGCTGGATCAATTAGCAATGTGAACAGTGTTGGCGGTGCAATCTCTGATGTTACTACTGTTGCATCAAATCTGACTGATGTTCAGAGTTTTGCGAATACCTACCGCATTGGCACTACTGATCCAACAACCAGCCTAGATACTGGCGATCTGTTCTTTAATACATCGAGTGGTGTTCTAAAGGTCTACAACGGTTCTGCTTGGGAAGCTGGGGTAACAGCTGGTTCTGGGTTCTTGCCTTTAACTGGCGGCACTATGACAGGTGCGCTAGATGTTCAAAGCACAATCACCAGCGATGGGCTGACTGTGGAAGATGCAAGCAGCTCTCTTTTGTCATTGATGGAAGATGGAAGTTCAGGCGCTGATGTTGAATATAACGGGGCTACTAACAACTTCGTTATTTCTACGGGAACAAGTGGATCAGGAAGTCAAACGCCTAGACTAGCCATACAACGTGACTCAGGCGACATCAGCTTCTACGAGGACACAGGCACCACGGCAAAGTTCTTCTGGGATGCGAGTGCTGAGAGTTTGGGGATTGGGACGAGTTCGCCTTTGTCAAAAATGCACATTGAGGGCGGCGATAGCGGTGCAAGTGTGTTTACTGACACATATCTTACTGTAGAAAATTCTGGCAATACACGAATTGCTATACTTAGCGGCACAACTGGAATTGGCGGTATTAAGTTTGGAGATAGCGGATTAAATCGTCAGGGTGGAATTGATTACATTCATTCTTCTGATGCAATGACATTTGCTACAACTAACACAGAACGTATGCGCATCGACAGCAGCGGTAACTTGCTGGTGGGGACTACCGATACAGTAGGTGGCGTTACAGGTACTACACCAGGTGTAGCTATTCGTGCAGATGGTGGTGTATTCTTCACAAGAGCTAATGCGGATGGGTTAAACGTAAACCGTACATCATCAGATGGGGCTATTGCTCAATTCCGCAAAGACGGCACCGTTGTGGGGAGTATTGGGACGCAAGGTGGTTCTTTAGTTGTAGGGAGTGATAACACTGGATTTAAGACGCATCAGGGGGTTGATGGTATTATTCCATATAATCCATCTACAAACTCAGCCCGTGACGCAGCCATTGATCTTGGTTACTCAACCAACCGCTTTAAAGACCTCTACCTCTCTGGCGGTGTTGTAGAGAACACAACCACAGTTACATACGCATCATCTATTGCACTTACCTACGACAACGGTTCTATCCAAACAGTCACACTTACAGGCAATGTCACATTCACTGACAGCTTGGCAGATGGTGAAGCCATTGTGCTTATGCTAAATGCTGGTGCAAGCTACACAGTAACTTGGACTGCTGTAGACAAGTGGGTGTCATCATCTGGAAACGCAGCACCTACGCTGACTGCAAACGATACAATCGTGCTGTGGAAAATCGGAACAACAGTATACGCAGCATACGCTGGCTCTTACACATAAGGATTAAATCATGGCGGTAACTTACACATGGTCAGTAGCAAACACTGAGCGCAACTTATCAGACGGTGGCATCACAGTTATTCACTGGCGTTGCACTGGGTCAGAGACAGTAGGATCTGGCGATGATGCTGTGACATACACTGCGTCTAACTACGGTACAACAAGCCACACCTATGATGCAGACGCGGCAGATTTCATTGCGTATGACAGCGTAACAGAGGCGAATGCGATTGCATGGGCGCAAGCAGGGCTTGACCAGACAGCTATTGAGACTGCGATTAGTAATGACATCACAGCGCAGAAAGCACCAACCACTGGGGACGGAGTGCCTTGGTAACATAGAAGGAGATCAACATGGTTGAAGATAAAAAGACCATCACGATTGACGACATCAAGTACACAGAAGATCAGCTAA
>Ga0208428_1000359_pt1 | contig 22059 bp, 17 predicted proteins | sample DEB08_DNA_11_FD_184535 | JGI IMG/M metagenome (GOLD analysis project Ga0208428, IMG submission 184535) | Aqueous microbial communities from the Delaware River and Bay under freshwater to marine salinity gradient to study organic matter... | ecosystem: Environmental > Aquatic > Marine > Coastal ... | reverse complement strand
CGCTCTCCCAGATGTTCCCCTCACATTCCGCATAACTCAAACACACGAACGGCGGGACGTTCGCACCCTTAATCAAGTAGGTTTCGGTATCAATGGCGATCTGCATGATATGTGTCCTTTACTGGTCTTAGAAAAATGAAACCCTCGGCATCTTCGACACCGAGGGCTCATTACCAACACACACACACAGAGACCGAGAGGCTCGTGCTGTGTGTGTTGAATACAGTGTTTTCAAAACGCTGTCAACGGCTTTTCTCAGCGATTCTCAGAACGGGATATTCCGTTGAGATTCGTCGTCGTCGGAACCCTGCGCGTTGCCCGTAGGCCACCCGTTGTTCGGTAACTCTTCTTGAGCCTCTTCGGGAGTTACCTCGGGTTGCTCGCATCGCACGAACGAGTAATCGAGATATTCTTTGCCTTGTTTACTGGTCTTCTTTTTCACGATCACCTTCAGCCAAGCTCCGAAGAGTTGATCTTCATTGAATGCCTTTGCGACGATGTCGGGCGTAACTTTGCTTGTGTCAATCTCAGGAGGTAGCGTTGCGACGACCACTGTTTTCAGTTGGTTCAGGTTGCGTTGCGTTTTCCACTTCTCACAGCCTGAGAGTTGCCAGATGTGCTTTACGAGTTCGCGATTAGCCATTGTATTCGAGGACACGATGACACCCTCAAGGATAATGAGGTCGTTTCCTGTGTTGCTCGAGTTCACGCACACAGTACCTTGGATCTCGATGATGTGAGAGCCAGGCTCCAAGAACTCGCGGTCCACTCGGTCGAACTCAGCGTTCGCAATTTCAGCAGCATATTTATTGATGTCAAAGGTCATTTCGTTTCTCCGTGATCTTTGTTCGTTGTTCGTTGTTGTGGCTCAGGATGAGCCGACTCTTCAGGGATAGTAGACGCGGTCTAATATGTCAACCGCTTTTTACATTTAATTCCAATCAGCATAAATGAGGCGTTGTTCTTGCCCTGTCGTCTCATAAATATATTGTGCGTCGTTTCGGGCTTTACGTAGCGCCCGACCAAAGAGTTGATGTGAGTAATAATGGACGCGCACAGAGTCCGCTGTTTGTCCGTTTCGGTGTGTCCTCGCGACCATTTGCTCCCATCGTGCGGGATGGCTGAGGGGATGCGCGACGATCTGATTTTCCCAGGCCTGAAGGTTCTTCCCTGTACCGTGAGCCGCGATGCTCATGATACAAGGATGAGCAGTCTCCCGAGCATCGTTGAGTTTTTGAGCGTCTTCGGCCCCGCTACCATAGGAGGCGAACCCCGAAAGCTCTTTCAGCTTCTCCGCTACCGCTCGGAGCTGAACCCATATGATGGGCGGTTGCTTTTGAGCATGAGCCCAAGCGACCACATCACGGACCCAAGATTCATCGACCCACACAACTTCAGTATTGGGGGGCTCACGGTCTGCGACGGCATCCCATCGAGAGAGTGCTTCGACGATGCGCGGGGATGTGTAGCGTCCCGCTCGGAGATCTCGTTTGAGCAGCGCCTCAGAGTCGTATCGCCCCGAGTCGAGGACATGACGAACAGCAGCTCCCCAGCCCCGTCGAGCCTCGACCCACTCGTGATCAGGGGCTCGATTTCCCCACTCCCACACATACACGCAACCCATGAGCATCTGAGCCCATACTCTCGAATAAATGGCATCTTGTGGCGACCACAACGCAGATGAGCGCAACATCATATCAACGGTTTGCTCGTCAACGATCTCATGTGTTGCGGATACCACGTCTTGAGTCGCCAATAACCGAGAGATACTCGTCTTCAAGTTGTCGGAGAGTTTGAACTTCCGACGCTCAAAAACGAGAGACGCCGAAACTCTCTCATCACTCGAGATCACAACTCCCCGAGATCCTCTCAAACGATGATGAAACCGATCTTCGAGCGACGAACCCGGGGGGAGGCGTTCATCGACCCATGCTCTTTGGTCCTGTGGCGCATCACCCTCCTCGATCACTCGCGCCCATACTTCGATCAAAGCATTCGAGCGAGGCAACGGAGACCACATTTTTAGAGCCCAATTAAGGGTGTGTGCATATTCCCGCAGACTCCGAGAGACGAGCGTTCCCGAGAGTGCGCAGAAACGCGCTTTGCTTTTCAACAAATAAGCTTCGATGCGACGGACTCGGGCGCTCTTGAGGTTGCGGAGATAATGAGCCTCATCGCATATGATGAGGTCAGGTTGCATCTCATCAAGAACAGCTTGTTGCTTCGGGGAGCTGATCGACTCATAGCTCATGATCTCAACGGGTCGCAGACTCCAGGCTTCCGCGTATTCTCGTTGATCACTCAGGTTCTGCGCTCGCATACTCGCGGGGAGAATGAGCAGAGGTCTCTCAGCTCCAAGAATCAGCGGGAGAAGGAGAGAGGTGAGTGTCTTCCCGCTCCCGCATCCCGCGAGCGCTACGAGTCCATCTGCTCGCACAGCTTGAACGAGCATCGCCGCCTGAAGCGGTCTCAAGGTCATCCGAGGTGCTTCAGGATGCAGGGAGAACATGCGCGTCAGCTGATCAACATACTGCGCTCCATCGACTTCACTCTCGAGAGGGAGTTCTCTAAGCCGCTCTAGCTCGATCATACACGCCGAATCACCACGTCCGCGAGCTCAGTGAGCGGAGTAATGAGGTGTTCATACTCTTTCGATATGGGGTCAAGATACAATGCTCCACCGTCCCAACCTTCAGCGCTCACTGCTCCCGCGAGCATGGCCCAACCTTTGCCGTAGGGCGCGAGGCCCAAGTGAGGCACTTTGAGCTCCGCACATAGGCGCTTGATCAAAGCACTGAAATGCTCGGTCGCGACGACGGGCGGTTGCCGCGCTCCCTTGAGGGGGAGACACCCGACATACAAGATCCGTGTCCCTTGTCGTTGAGACGGTTGAGACGGTTGAGGCTCGGGAGCGCTGAAAGGCTGAGTAGGTTTAGGTGCAGGTGCAGGGGCATCGAGGCCGAGAGCCTTCATTCGTTCTTCTGGAGTCATATTATTAACTTCCTCTGTAGGTTCGTGGGGGGTGTGTCGGTCAGCGTGAAAGCATTCGCCAGCGTAAGGACAACCGCCGTACTTCTCACATGATTGATAATTCGGGTTGACGATGCCCGCGTTCGGAGCCTGTGATGCGTGCATCATCTCCTCAATGGTTCGGCGGATCCCGATCCATTGTTTCTCAACGTGATCCCGCGTCACAGTCGCCTCTACGCGGTGCGACCATCGAGCGCCCTTCGTGCCATAGTAAACATGTGTCACCGTGACACGCTCTTGATGAGAGTGATCGAGCCACGCTTTCGCATATAGCATCAACTGAACGTTGTTCGCGAGCTCTCTCTCGGTCTTCGTGTATCGTCGATTTGAGCTCGTCTTGTGATCAAGAATCATGCTCATCGCGGGGTACAAGGCATCGATGAAGCCGACCACCTTCACGGGAGAGTCCTTGATAGGTAGGTGGTCCTCGAGTGAGAGCTCGATGTGTACAGGCTGATCTCGGGGAAGGAGATGCACGCCACTTTGTGCTATGTGTCCCGCGAGTGAATCCGAGAAAGCGCGACCTTCCCTCAACCAGTTCTCGAGCTCCTCGTGCACCTGAGAGCCGAGCTCAGTGGCGGCGGTACTCGTACGCGGGAGCTTGACGATCTTATCGAAGTACCACTTGCGGGAGCAGTCCCTGAACGTGGTGATTTGTGACGCGGAGACGTGCTTCATTCGTCGTCCGCTTCAGTCAGATCTAAGCGTCTCATAAACGCTTGACCACAGTTGATCTCTGAGCCAAACAACGCGGAGAGAATCGCGGAGGAGTCGGCTTTTCTGTGTCCGTGTTGGGTGATCGTGCGTCCCTGTCCCTCACATGACGGAGTGACGAGGGGATGTGAGTCGGGCCAGTAGCCTTCCCAGTGTCCATGTTCTTTCAGGATAGTCTCGGCTTTCGTGGCTTGTGTTTTCGTGGGGCGTGTAATTTGGTTGCGTCGCGCGACGAGGCCCACCTTCTGAGAGGTCCAGCGTCTCCCATTAGGGGGAGGCACATTCTCTTTATTGAGGCGATCACTGATGAGCCCTTGCGTCGTGCGTACCGCGAACTCTGCCGCGATGATCTCAAGCGCTTTCGGGTGATCGAGGCTCTCTAGTGCGATGAGCGGAGGAGCATCAATCTCCTGAATCGCGCTCTCCATCCCCTCAACGAGCGCATCTGCGACCGCTTGAGAGATCCCAGCATCTGCGTGTCCGTCTGCTCCCGTGTAATCACAATCTGTTCGCGTACGTGAGCACGTATATCCTTTAAGAAACTCGCAACGCTTACGCAGTCCCTCATACTGAGGTCGCGCAGTGATCAGTCGATCAGGTACGTCATACGCGGATCCAATGTCGCAAGCGCTCCATGAGATCACGGGGAGCTCCTCAGCTCGCTCTCGAGGTGCTTGGGGTGGGGGCTCGGGGCTCGAAGCTTTGAAGGGATCTACGTTCGGAGTCTCAGGAGGCTTCGGGCTCGGGGTCTTGGGTGCTCCGTCGATCGGGGTTAAGAGGTGCTTTAGTCCACCTGTCATTCTCTTAGACACGAGCTTCAGGCCCTCACTCACTTGATCTCTCCGTGAGCCGATGAGTCGGGATAAGAAGCGCAACGTAAATCGAGGCAACGACTCTCCGATACTCGCAAGGTCTGAGTCTTCGTCATCATCCTCCATCGCGCGTTTAACATCGCGAAACAGATCCTTAGAAGTCCATGAGCGATCTTTACTCGTGCGCGTCTCCTGCCAGTTCCACAAGATCCCGAAGAGCTCAGTGCGATTATCTTCTTGAGCTGTGTCCACCTCTTCCCGAGATAGCGCGACTACGTCGATCATCTCTCCCTCAGTGATCGAGGTGATCCACATCAGCGGATCTCGAATCAGTGAGCTCCACTCTTCAAAGGATCCGAAGGGTCTCGCTTTGTGGCGAACGGCTTCTTGATCGGCGTGCTGTGCGACTTCGCGCCATGCACGCAGGAGAGTGATGATCGAGCACCATGTGCGGGTAACTCGTGACTTCGCCTCACCGATCAAATCAGGGAAGCGAAAACCTGTGCGCGTGCTGGGGTCTTCGAGCTCAGTGACGAGTCGGATCATCAGTGTTCGGCGGTCTGTGTCTCCGCCGAGTGTCGCGTTGTTTCCTGTGCCACCTAGAAAAACGCGGTTCGGAGAAACGCGGATATCTGTGTTCCCGAGCGGTCGATAACTATGCAGAGGTGAAGTGATGAACGCATCCAACACAGCCCCGCCGATTCGTGAGCTCACATTATCGAAGACGCAGAAGTCTGCGTCGCTATGAACGAGAGAGTCGAGGTGCTTTTTGAGTTCCTCTTCACGATGCGGGAGTGAGCTGAGGGGAGGCGTATGACCATGAACGGAGGCGCTCGCGGCGCTGAGCATCTTCGTTTTTCCTGCTCCCTTGTTGTTCGCCGAGATGAAGACCAGAGGAGCGACGTCAACGCTTCGGCGGAGAGCGACGGTCATCGCAACGGCAGCGGCGAGAACGCGGTGTTTTTTGTGCCTCCAAGGGAAATCATAATAAAGATCAATGAGATCCGTGTAAGCGTTGATTGCATCGTTCAACGTGAGTCGTCGCGTCGATGCGTCTCTGAGCTTCGCGAGATCGAGGTTCGGAGACGGGAGATAATACGCTTCTGTGATCGGGCAATAACCCTCACTGAATCTCGTAGGCTGATGCGTTTGGGGATCGAGGGGAGGGAGTGTGGTGGCGGTCTCGCAACGTGGGAGCTCTTCAGCAATTGCGAGCATGTGAATCTTGATCATACGCTCAGGGATCGAGGTGCGCTTTGTTTCCCCTTCTCTTCCTGCTTGGGACCAACGAGCTACACGATTAACGAGACCGCAGAGATCCGCGACGCTCCAAGCTCGCCACCGAGCTCCCCCATGAGGAGAGCGTTCAATCGTTGCGATCTCATCGTGCCGACGAAAGATCTTATCGGGATACTGAGCCTCAAGGATCTCGACAACCTGCTCTACGAAGAGTTGGTGATCATAGGGATCATAGAAATAATCGAGTTCTTCGCGCCCTACGATCTCCCGCCACTCTGTTGCGTATTGGCTCTGTAGGTAAGCTCTCCAGCCTCCGCGCTCTTGAGCGATTGATGTGCATGTCGCATGAAGACATCGGAGAACATAGCCTCCTCCCTCCACAGCATGTAGGAGAGTCGAGGTCTCATTGTCGCTCGAATGATGATGCGCGAGAGGACATGTTGCGTAGTAGCTCGGTTGATCATTGATGGGTTTGTATTGTTCACCGAGGAGATTGATGCGCTCGAAGAAACGAACGAGCTTAGCGCCTTGTACCGCGTCTCGTCGCTCGCTTCCTTTGGTCGATGATGCTACGATTTGAGTGAGGTCTTCGGGCGTTAACGTGTAAGGGATGATCTCATCGGGGATCCAAAGCTCACCGTTTTGAGGCTCGGTGCTCTGGATCTTTCCCTTTGCGTCGTATTTTGCTCGCAATACCCAAGGTAAGCGGAAGAGTCTCCCCGCGTCCTTACACGCAGGATCCCATTCATCGGGGAGACTTTTTCGGAGGCGCTCATAGAACGCCGACCAATCAGCACCCCGCAACGAGGGATCAAGATGAAAAGGTCTCGCGAGTCGAGTGACTGCACGCAGTCCTCCGCGCGTCGCGTAGAACACGCAACCTCGCAAGATGGGATGCTCTGTGTATTTGTGAATGCACTCCCTGAACTTCTCGGGAGTCATCTGCTCTTTGCCGCCGTGTGACGCTTTGGGGAGATCGTAATCGAACATAAGATAATCGATCCGAGCTCCCAGTTTCAGAGCGTCGAGAGTCACACGGGGTGATCGCTCATCTTCACGGATCAGTGTATCGACGGAGAGATAATTCGTGTGTCCGTCATATGGATGATTCAATGTGAGCGCTACAGCCATCGGAAGCCTTCGCCAATGATCGACGTTACTTCCCTTACTTTTCGCGCTCTTCGCGAAGGGATGATGAAGTACTGTGATCGGCTCATCGAATACAGGGGAGAGCAGGTCACAAGCCTCTTGAGCCTGCGACTTCGCGAAGAATCGACCTGAGCTGACACTTTGAGGAGTATCTGAGAGCCCTAGTGCGCTCACGCGATCAGCCGCGCTGATCCTACGGCGCTCTTGAGGTGGCGTTGCTTGAGACGGCGTTGCGGGGGTTTCGCTTTGCTGAGAAACAGCGAGCCCTAGTGCTTTCGCACGATCCGCGCTTGTGCGTCTTTTTGTTGGAGTCATATATATATGGTCCTCTCTGGTGAGGTGTGTGGTGATTCAGAATTACCGCGATCCTCCTCCCACGTCAACCCCTCAAATTTCAGATCTGAGAGATCGCAGAGTAACCAATCGAAGCACCAAACGAAAGACCTATGATCTCGACGCGCACTCCACCCGCGATGAGATAACGGAAAATATCACCGAGAATCCCGCTTGCCGCGTCGCCTCGGAGATAGAGAGGATAAGGGCCTTCGGTTTGATTTCCATAATCCAAAGTTGCGGGATCCAGATCTAAGAGGTTCAATAATTGCCCGCCGTAAGGTTGACCTGCAGGCCTCGCAGCTCCTGCGGGTTGAAGATACGTCGGGGGGACGCTCATAAGATCGAGGTCGATATAAATCTTGATCACTCCGTCGAACTCGACGAAATGAAAAGGGAGCCAAGCAACCTCGACCCCGTTCTCTGCGGTATCCCAAGCGCTCCAATAAGCGCACGCATTCACGTTGAGTTGCGCGGTGTTCGTTGCTACATCGACGCTATCTACCCATTGATATCGATCTTCTCCGATGCGGATCCATCGGTGAGCATAGGCGGTTGAGTCGATGGAGGCATCGACTATCTCACCCGTCGCAGAGATATCCACAGTTCGCGAAGTCTGATCCGTCCAGGGCTTCAAGATAGCTGAGAGCGCATTAAAGAGAGAGCTCATTGTTCCTCGAGGCTGAAAGATCACCGTCTCGAGAAAAGCACGCCACGCGGAGTAAGGATATGACGAGGGACGAATGAGCCCGTAATATGCGGAGAGCTCGTCGAGAGCATCGTCACTCGCTCGCGTGATCAAAGTATCACGTCGCGCGGACTCAGTTTGAGTGAGGATCATAAGACACTGCGCTCCCTACGTTGTGAGTTTGGGGGATGTCGAGCCCCGTGAACTGGGTACTCGTGCGCCCCGTATACGCATATCTTTCGCCGTCGATCCACAGACTCCCCTGATCTGCGAACCCTAACGTAGACTCGACGGTGAGTGAGCTGTCTCCGATGCTGGAGGCTACGGTGAGGCGCGTCACTGCCCCGCGTCCGCCGAACGCATCTAAGGACTGCCCGAAGGCGTGAAGCAAGGTGCGCAGAGTCGAAGACTGCGTGTCTGTCGCGAGCCCCGAAAGGAGAGGCTCACTCTCTAAAGTACGCGGCCCTGTGGCGTATGCACTGGGGAACGTGTTCGCGAGAGCATACGCAGATCGAGAACGAGATGACCGATACACGTTGATCGATCCTACATCTTCCTCAGTGCCGTCGTACCTTACTCGTACTGTATGCGTCCCCGTCGCGAGGCGCGGAGAATAGGCCCTCAGCTCTCGAGCGCGAAGATCCGTTGAGCACGACACTCCCTGACCGAATAAGCCTGAGTGACATGGTGACTCCGATCCCCCAGCGACAAGAACGACGGAGAAACCGCTCGGGCGCTGTCGCAGAGATGCACCTCGGCGGGGGAAGTCACCTTTGATCATAATCTCATATCCTCCATCATCTCCGATCTCTCGGGTAACGAGATCGAGGTAACTGGGGAATGAGCTCCCGTGATCCGAGCCCCAGCCATAATCGGAGCCTGCGGAGTCCCATGAGCTCGGAGGCGCATCCCCCCATCCCCAATCAGGACGACTCAGAGGAGAGGACGCGCTCTGATTATCAGGTGCGCCGTATCCGCGACTCATGTCACGCTCCTCGTAGACTCAACGGTCACATTCAAGCCTTGTCCCCCGCTCCCCGAAGCGGGGGAACTGTCGAGCCACAAAGCCAGCAGCGCTCCCGAGTCAACGGAGAGAGGTGTCGCGAAGCTTTCGTGGTGATATACTGCTGAGCCCGCCGCGCTCGGGGAGACTGTAAACGTCGCGATCACGTTAGCGTTGAGGTTGTTCGCCTCATATTGGATGTTTGACACGGCGCTGACTTTGAAGACGTAATCAGTGTTAGTGGCGCCGCAGTTTTGGAGCGCGATCGAGATACCATGTACTTTGATCGCGTGACGCTTGGGAACGAACACACACAAGGCGATCTGATCGCCCGCGTCGCTGGTAGCGATGATCTCATTGTGTCGCGTCCCGTCGGCCTCGATGGAGGCGGAAACGTGAGCTGAGTGGATGATGTGTTCTTGTGTTATGACTCTTGGAGTGCCTGTCGCGTCACTCGCCTCCTCGAGCTGAACTACGCCCGCCGCGCCCGTTGTCGCATCGCTCACATGTGAGCCTGAATGAGTGTGCAGTACGCTCCCCGAGATCTCCGCAAGGGATCCGCTTCGGAGCTTGTCGAGCTCCGCACCTGTCGCGTTCGACACGTCGCTGAGGTCATTTACGTTGATAGGTGTCTCGATTGCATCGGCCCAATCTTCAAGCGCGGGGTGCCAACTTCTCGACCCCTTTGCGACCTTCTGGATACCTCTTAGCTCCGAGAGCACTCGGATCTCCACAAACGAGGCTGAGGGAGCTAAGAGGATATCCGTCTCACTCGTCGCGCTCGTCGCCGTGTTGGTGGCGACGAGATGAAGGCGGATATTGTGCCAAGCACTGATGTTCGACACTGTAATATTCTGCGTATTCGTCGCGCTGAGAACGGGTCCGCTCGTTGGATCAAGGAGAGTCCAAGCAAATGAAAACGACGCCCCCGCGTCCTCTGTGTCCACTGCGTCTCCGTAGATAGAGACGGTAGCGGGAGTTGTTGCGGTGGCTAGGTCTACCTCTGCATCTGAGAGAGGGCTGTTGATGGGATCCGCGTTTGCGGAAGCATAAGCGATGATCATACTTGATCTCCATGTTTCGCATAAACAGCGACTGTGAAACGAATCTGATGATTACCCACTGCGGGCTCAGTGCCGATGATATCCGCGTGCGTGCTGCCTCCGTACGTTTGGGATATCGCCTCTTCACTACCCTGCTCTTGAGCGAGCAGTTCAACGTTGATCCCGCGCCCTGATGTCGTCGCGTAATCATCGAGTCGATATTTTGTGGAGTTGCTTGTGACATCGTTCCACAGAGAATCGTTATCTACGAGGAACGTGACGCGGTTATAATCGTATGTTCCGTCTCCGTTGTCTACGATCCCGAAGGCGAGCTGTGTCAAATCCACATGGTGTACGATCCAGTCCTCCCCAGTGACCGAAGAATCGAACTCCAAACACACGCGGTTTCCTCGGAGCGTCGATGTTCGAGCGGCGGAGAAACCCTCTGCAAAGACCAGGGAAAAGATCGGCTCGCTTCCCGAACTAAGACTCATCTGCACGAGTCCCGTGGCGATGCAAACGAGTTTAGTTCGGGAATCGAGTCGCGTCTTCAATCCATTCAGGGAGCTCAGAGGCTGATCGTACCATGCTCGATTCGTCGGTGTACTCGATGGGTCATCTTCACCGAAGCCCTGCATCTGAGCGACCTTGTACCGCAGAATTGCAAGCTGATCCGCTACTCCGAGCACGCGATGACTTTTCCCCGCGTCCATCGCATACGATCCGAGCAGTGTCATCGGAGTATCGAGGCTCAACTGAGCTCGTGTGAGATCCGCTCCCGCGCCGCTGACATGATCATTCATCCACGTGCGGTTATCAACGTGCTCGAATGCGCTGATGACCTGCCAATATGCGACGCTGTTTGTGTTGTCCGCGTCGCTCCAGCTCGTGATGTAGGCGATTGGAGCCCAAGCCGCTTCACCCTCTATGTATGACGGTTCCGAGTTTTGAACGCGGAACTCTACTCTCTGCGCTTCTCGGGTTTGGTCACTAAAGACAACCTCGTCTCCTTGTGCAACGCTCCACTGAACGCGCGTCGCAGTGTCGGTATCCACCTGAACAGGCCGCGCCCATAGATACGCGCCGACGTAATCTTGATAATATGCACGCGCAGTGTCGATGCTGATCTGAGTCGAGGTCTCCTCACTGGGGTCGTATGTGACGACGATCGTTTTCTCTTGGTTATACGAGATCCCCGAACTCGGAGAGTTCACGCTTCTCGCGCTCGCAGAGATAGGGGTAGACGTGACGAATTGAAACGTACTCAGTTCGATGTATGGCGCTCCTCCGTTCTCCGTCTGGGAGATCCTAGGAAGGCTTAGCGCTCCTCGTACTCGCCCGAATAGACCTCCCAGAGCCTCTTGAATATAATCATAGATCAGGGTTTGAAGGGCTCTTGCGTCGTCGAGGTCGAGACGTTCTTGAGCATACAGTTTTACTTTATCCATAATTAACCTACTGAGATCGAGGTGACTGCGCGAAGTGTACCTGCTCGGAGGACTGTCCGCGACGTGGAAGGGTAGAGATCAGGGGATTCATTACTCGTCCCTGCGACTAGGATCTGAGCATTAAGCACCCCCGCGACTCCCATGACTCTCGAGATCATCGCCGCGCGATACGCTGGGGATCCCGCGTCCAAAGCTGAGAGATACGCAGAGACTTCGGCTTCTACATTCGCCTTGAGCGTGGTGAGCGTACTCCCCGCAGATGCGACGATCAGGATATCGAGACTCACTCGCTGAACGGGAGCGGGGAGCACGCGAACGGAGACTCCCGCCGCACGATATCCTGAAGAGATGTCGCTGATATCTCCGTCAATCAATGCCTGAAGCTCACTAATCAGGCCCGAGTATACTTGATAACCCGATATCGTGAGGACGTCCCCCGCGCTCACTGATGCGGATTCGGAGAGTGTGAGAATCCCTCGAGCTCGGTTCAGCGTAAAGTCTCGCCCTTCGAGCAAGGAAGAAGACCCCACCGAAACAGAGAGGTCCTCGACCACAGGAGACTCGATCCCGATGACCTGCCCGAGAACCGAGTTCAACGTAACACTCACATCTGCACCTGGGCGCGTAGGTGGCGCGGTTCCGAGTCCCGTCCCATCGTCTATCAGTAGCTCACAATATCCAAGTCGGTTGGGTGGCTCGTAAAGCGTCGCTGTCGTGGCTCTTGTATTGTCGCTCGCGGTGTATGATTTCACGGCATGTACAAGCGCTATGGGTTGCGCTCGAGCTAAGCTGTTGAGGTGTCGGGTGGCTCGGGCTCGGAGATCCTCATCACTCTCCTGATCCTGAGCATTACTCAACGCGGTTCCCTGAACAATGCTCACGATCTCGTCGGGCGCTTCGACGATCGTATCAATCGCGCGAGGCGCACAATTACCCGCGCTTCCCGCCACACTGGCGACGACGTTCACGTCAAGCGAAGCAACGCCGATGGCCAGGGTTTGAGCGCTCGTCGTGAGGTAGGTCACATCGCTATTCGATCGCCCGAATACTGAGCCTCTAGGGATCGTGAGAGAAGCGGTTGTTGATGTGCGTGAGACTGTGACGATTCCCGTCGCGGCGGTCGCGGAGAGCCGAGAGATGCCGAGCTCCTCTACTCGCTCATCGAGATCGACTCCTCCCGCTCCGCCCAGTGTGAATTGATCGCGGATTTGGGAGAGCCGAACATCACTGTCCGCGATCTGTTCCGCTACGGCTCGCAGAAGCACGCCGAGCACTGAAGCCTCCGCTATGTCGGAGAGGTCAGTGCGGGCGACGACACGAGCGACGAGATCACGCACGATGTCGCGTGATGATCGAGGTGTATACATATTTAACTATCCTATAGGAACTATGAGAGCCATTGACCCACCACCTAAGGGGGTCAGCGTTGCGGAAGCGGTGAGAACGTCGCCGTCTTCGGTTATCACTATATCAGATACTCTCTCGATCCTCGCGTCCTGAAGTAGCTGATCATCAATCGAGGAGGCGCAATACGACGCGACACGAGACGTGAGCGGAGCTCCTACGCCTACGGGGAGCCCATAGGCGGGAAGGACCCAAGAGCTCCCTTGGGTCGAGAGGAGACGCAACCTGATCGCCTGTTCCAAGTTCCGACGCCCTTCTGCAAGTGCGAGGTCCTCCTCTCCTAACACAAGATCGCCTTGTTCATCGATTCGGAGATCACGACCAAACAAGTCGCCGTCCCGAGGGAGGCCGAGATCGTCTGCCCCCGAAGCCGCGAAAGGAACAAAGATCGCATCTCCCGCGCGGAAAGGGCTCCCGTCTGCGTGATGAGTAGCATCGAGGAGTCGATTATATGCGATGAGTTCCCCGAAGCGCGAGGGATCCCCAAAAACACGCGCTGAGATTGCTTGAACCGAGTCCCCCGCTCGGAGAGTGATCTGACGATGAAAGCGCGGACGATCTTCTGAGTGTTCCACTACGCGATCCAAAGCCCGCTCCCCGAAGCCTGCACGCTCGAAGTTCTGGCGATTCACGCCGACCAGTCCCGCCGTATTGAGCGCCAGAACGTTAAGCTGTTCGGCGCTTGTTGACAGCGTCGAGTCTGCTGTGAGCTCTTCGTAATCTCTTACTGCTCTCAGATAACTTTGACTCAGCTGAGCCCATGATGCGGGGAGATCACGAGAAAAGAACCGATATACTCCATCCACCGAGCGCACTGCGGAACTCAGAGTACTAACTACCACGGACATCGAGCGTAAGAGATTACGAGCTTCCTCTAATTCTGATCGGGTGTTCGTGGCGGCGTTTTGCGCGACCGCGATGAGCCCTGCTCCCGCCGCGATATATTCAGACGCTTTTCGGATCGCCTCGGTCACAGGAGAGAAGATCGAAGGGCGCGGAGACTTTGGCGCTCCAGCATATGCTTCGAGCGTGAGTTCCCAGAGGTACGAGAATCGGTTCTCTGCGGAGTCTTCGGACCATCGGAAAACCAACGGCTCCACCTTGAATGCGTACCCCTCGCCTAGTGCCCGATAGACCATGAACGTATTATCAGGATCTGCGGAAGCATCGCGCTGGTAGTCATCGAGAAACTTATCAAACTCCTCAAGGATTGTTCGACCGCCCGAAACCACGACTCCCCCGTCTCTCGTTTGCCCTGTTCTTTGCGCGTATCCGCTCACTCCTCGGAGCTGAATATCAGTGCGGTGATTTTGCGAAAGCTCGCGTACTACGTCCCCGAGAGTATGGGTCAACTCGGTCGCGTGATTGCGAGTCTGAGTAACGGCGTTCGGAGTGTTTGGGAGGGCGATCATCGTCGTAATCTGATTACCGCGATACACCTCAAGTAGATAATCGACGGGGACACGTAGCAGAGATCCGAGTCGCCCGCTCGCGGGAATGGGGATCGATGGAGGAGAGGTGGTCTTCTTGCTCATCTTAGTCTCTCTATCTATTTGATCTTTAGGTCTGGGCTGATTGTACCCTCTGCTTCACGTTTCGCGACACTAGATGAGGAGGGAGGAGTCGTTGCCTCAATGAACGTCGGGGACAAGTTAAGCCCCGTCGCAACGCTCACTTCTGCGAGTTGTGCTTGCATCGCCGTGATCGTAGATTCAAGCTCTGCGATATATGAAAACAGCGAATCGATGAACGGCTGAGCGCGAAGGATTTCGTTTTCTACATCTTCAACAATCTCCGCCCCCACAATATACGGGAGATCATAGCGGCCTCGTGGAAACGCGATATGCACAGCATCCCCAACCCTTGCAGGACAATGAATTGAGGATCCCAACGAGCGCAGAGGAACACGCCGATAAATGGCTCCCTCGTTTGTTCTCACGTCGTATTCGGTGAGCGAATGGACGCGGGTTACTGTGGCGGAATAGAACGAAGTGATCATGAGTCTCCAGCCAATCTTATCGTAACGACTCCCTGGACGGGAGCGTCTTTTCTCGATGATCTGCGTCCCTGAGAGACGCGCTCGAGTTGAAGTGAGGTTTTCTTGACTGTCCTATTCGTCTCCGCGTCGATGTGTACGCGGTGCGTAATCCGCGAAACATAGCCCAGAAAAGACACGTCGTCATCATATCCCGACCACTCAGCCCACTCACCTACGCGGATCGAGGGAGCGAAATGCACCTCGAGATCAGCTCGTGCGAAAGCATGGTCTTCTGCGTACAGCGCCGCCGCATAAGCGGAGAGACGCTCGAGATCTGCGCGGAGACTGCCCTGAGTATCTCGGAGCAGTGGATATGGGATCTCAAGGCTGGAGAGTCCATATCTCTCGATGTCTGAAGCAAGGATGATGGGTTGACTGTTCAAGCCTGCTAGCTGTGATACTCCGAGATAAGGAGACGTCACTTCGATGTAGTTGTTACGCGCTCCGCTCCAACTCATTTGATACGAGGTCACTCGCTCAATCGATTGAGGTGTCACCGCTTCTTCGCTCGTGATCCCTAGATATTCACCGTCGCTCGGGAGTCTGTCGAGCGGTCCGAAATACTCCGAGTTCGCTGGAGCGGGAGGCTTCATACGATACATCAGATATGGGGAGCCTTGGGACCAAAAGGGAAAGAGCTCGATGAGCTGGGGAGTCGGCTGAAACGTGGAGGTGAGAATCGACCACAAGGAACCCGAGGATGCAACGGGAGCCTGAGATATATTCTTCCCCTCGACTCGCGTGAGTGAGCGCCCCTTGACTCCCGAAGCTTGGAGATATCCCGAATCTGAGAGGACCTCGATATTAGAGAAGTTTAAGCCGTCGGGCGCACTGTGTTGCACGATCCCGAGCCACGCTTCCCGAAATCCCTCAGACACTGAGAGCGCAGCTCCCTGCGAAAACACAGCCTCAAAGATATCCGCCCATTCCTCGTAGCCATAGATCCCGTTTCGCGTAAGCAGAGATTCATCAGAGCTCAGTTTGAAGGGCTGCGCGAGCAACGAGAGCCAAGATACCGCAGATAACTGAACGCCCTTTGATATGCGCCTCCCGATTTGATCAACGCTCAATCCCGTTGACACGCTGATGATCGGCCCGAAGAACTCACGCACATCGGACACAAGAATCTCAAGCCATCCCGAAGCATGAAGCGCGGGAGACTGGCCTTCGTTGCGCGGAGTCCCTATCCCTAACACACTCAGCTCATCAATCCTCACGGAGACGTTCACTTGTGCTTGCTCGTAGGGGCTAACGAGCGCAGACGACCACGAAACATCATTGAGCCGAGAAGTGATCTCCACCGCCTTCTCCGCTCCGTCTCGTCGCGCTGAGGGAGATCTCTCATTGTAATTATGAATCCGAACACGAATTGACATCAGAACAAAGCCTCCCTGATTGCGCGTCCTATCTCTGCGGAAATATTGCCACTCTGCGCAAGCCTCATCAGTTCCCCGATCCCCGTCTCGATCGCAGAGAGCGAGCGTACTACGGGGCCATCCCCTTTAGTGAGACTGAGAGTGAGTTCTTCTAGTCTCGCATTGAGCTGAATAAAGGTCTGAAGTGACCGAGGATCCGCTTCAACTTGTCGGAGAATGCGACCTTCTGCGGTCTGCACTGCTCTCGAAACCTGCATTCCTCTCCTCATGGTCCCCCGATCTAGGCCCGTGATCGGGTCCCCTAGCTCGGAAGATCTTGAGACTCTCAGGATTCCCGCTTGCTGAGTACTCAGGCCCAGCCCCGAGAGTGCGAGTTCGAGAAGATCTCCCTCAATGCCTATTCCTCGCAGTGCATTGATCGCCCCTTCGGGATTCGTACGGAAATCTTCGAGTCTCCGCAGAACGTCGAGGGGTCCTCCTCCACCACGCGCCGCCGCGGCTGTCAGTGCGCCTTGTGCGAGGCCCCCAAACTGACCTCTAAACCCTGAAGCTACACCTCCCAAAGCTCCGCCGAATTGCGTGAATGTTCGCGCAGCTCCGACGCCCTGAAGTTGTCGCGCTCCTGCCTCTAGCGCTGCGCTATCTATGCCACGAATGAACTTCGCAGCGCTCTCCTCATCGATGCTCAAACCCTCCGCCGCGATGCGCTGAGTGTTTTGGGCGATGATTCCGAGGAGTTGAGCCGCACCTGCACCTGTGAGATTCATCTCTCGAGCTGTGCCTGCCAACCTGTTCGCAAGACTCATCGACCCCACCGTCCCCGTTCGAGCTCCTCCACCGAGCGCCCCTCCCCTCACAAAGCCACCGATCGCACTGGGATCGATGCCTCTGAGTATCGACTCAGCTAGAAAGTCAGAGGTCGCTCCGATCCTGCCCCTCTCGAACAGAGGAGATTGAGAACCGAGCGCCCGCGACAATGTGCGGAGCGCCCCTACACCCTCAAGACCTGAGATCCCTAAGCGCTCGAAACGACTCCGCGCACCTCGGACTCCTTGCGCACCACTCAAAGCGAGCTCGGTTTGAGGGCGCTCGAGTGCCGCGATCTGCCCCGTTCTCGCGGCGCGTTGAGAGATCGCTCCCCCTAATATGCCCCCCAAAAAAGGGATCCCCGAAGCGAGGCGAGAAGAACCGAACGCTCCTGCGACTGAGCCTCCTAGAGCTCCGAGAGACTGCGCAACACCTGAGCTCCCTCCACCTCCGAAGAGTCCTTGAGCACTTGTCGCGAGCATACCTGGACTCGCCACTGCGAGGTTTCGGCCTACCCCTAACCCATAAGCTCCCGCGCGTTGTGCGAGGGTTGGTGGCGGGACATAGTTCTGCACGATCTCGAGAGCCCTAGCTCTTGATGCTGCTTGGATTTTGCGCCCCATCGCGGCTAAGTCGTCGAGGTCCTTGTTCGCCATACCCGCAGGACCGAGATCGTCGAGAGCTGTGTGCGATACTGGGGGTGGAGGTGGCTCCGCTGGCTCCTCTGGCTCCTCTGGAGGGCGCTTTTTCTTCTTCGGTTTTCTCTTTTTCGGAGGAGGTGTCGGCCCTTCCTCTGAGGGAGTCTCCTCGGGTGGCTGTTCCTCTTCGGGCGTTTGCTTTTTCTTCCTCGGTTTTCGTTTTTTCGCAGGAGGTGCAGGAGGTGCAGGAGGTGCAGGAGGTTGCGCCATTGTCTGCGTAGTTTGTCGCGCCGCTCTGGAGGTCTGCTCCATCGCACGCGCTCCCGCTTCGCCGACTCGCTGGAAACTCTCTTCAAGCTTTCGCGCCGCCTCTTGCACCTGAGCGTCGTCGATGCTGACGACGATCTCTGAGCTATGCCTTTGTTGACTCATCTTTGTGACTCCCAGTACTCCCGCTCCCACGGATCATCTATGTTCGGCGCGTGGTCTCGCAGTTGGATTGTAGGTTGATTGATCAGTCTCTCATATTCGTCATCCTCGAGGGACAACAAATAATACTCAAGGCGGTCCACCTCGCTCGCGGATCTAGGTGGTCTCGGTAAGGTGTGGCGCAGAAACGCGAACTCGGGACGCTCCCTCTGCATCCTCACTCGCTTCTCGACCTCCGCGAAACCATACGAGCGCGTGACGCTCCACCTCCCCTCGGACCGCGAAAAGAAGCTCATCGTCTTCCTGAACCCACTGATTAAGCCAGTCGGGGAGGTCGATGAGGTGGACACTCAAGGTCGCGAGCGCAAAGAAACGGGCCTGCGCGTACTCGCTCAACTGAGCCCAAGACACACCCGCAAGGATCGCAGCTCTGCGATCGATGAGTGTACGACCCTCCCCATCAGGGATTCGGCAGATCACCGTCGCATCATACCGAGTACCATCGGGCGCAGAGTACGCGATGGAGATGGGGGTCTCCCGAGGGATCAACTCTTCTCTCTTAGCAGGCTCGCTTGCCTCAATGTTTCGCAAATCAAATGTCATGCGCCACGCTCATCGAAGAGGCGTCGAGCTTGGAAACTCGCGTTGACTGTGACGATCGAGCCGCTTTGAACTTGCCAACTCCGAGATTCACAACGCGCTCCCTCAACCCTCCAGACTGGAGTGTCTGCGACCTGATCGTAGATTTCCAAGGTCAGTTCGGGGAAATTGATCACGTCTGCGGTGTTCCCTCGGGGCATGATGCCGAGCTCCTGAATCGAAGTATTCGTAATTCTTACGAAATCGGCACTCAATGAAACAACGCGGGACACGGGGACGAGCTCTTGAGAATCGATGTTCCCGAGCACATCCACTCGTTGATGTGTGATCGACTCACTAGCGGATACGCCTGTCGCGAATCCAATCTCGGTTCCATCGACAATGAGTTTTGCGCGAGCTCCTGAAAAAACTGGTTCAGCCATTTTGTATACTCCTTATCGGGCGACCGATACATCGAGGCGAATGAAGTTGAGAGGCTCAACGGCGGATACCGTATAACCTACGATGAGAGTGTCACCCCCATCTTGTACTACAACATCCCTGAAACTCTTAATGATACCGTCCTGAACTTGACGATTGAGACGGCTTTGAGCAAGGCTCTTCACGCGGTTCGCGGTGAGGCTACGATTTGCGGCTCCGACGAATCGATCCAACTCTGAGCGCAGATCTCTGATCGAGGCGTTCACGGACTCGTTTGCTGAGACCTCGGAGAAGATGGGGTTGTCGTCGCTCATGTATGTTGTGACCGAGCGCTCTACACGATAGCCCTGGGCCTCAAAGCTCAGAGATACAACACCCGAGAGAATCGCTTCTTTGGCTTGAGTGTTCCCGTTCCAGCTACCACTCACATCATTCACACGAGGGCGTTTGCGCGTAAGCGGAGTTCCTATCGGTGAACCCGCCTGCATCGCAGCCAACATGAGAGCGAGATACAACGGGCTCAGAGTCTCACGTGTCCCGTTCGGCTTTTCAACATTGATACTCTGTCCCACGAAAGCAATGTTGCGGTCGTTGAGGATCTGAGTGTAGGTCGATTTGATTGAGCTGAGAGATGTATTCGCGGGACTCGCGAGCCATGCGTTACGCTCTTTTCCAGCACGCGCAGAGAGAGGGAGATGCTTCTTGATCTCGCTCATCTGATCGATGTTTGTCGTCCAGCCCACAAGGATTTGAAAGTCACTCGCCTCAATCGTCGCGAGCGCAGAAGTCCAATCACTGAGGCTCGTAAGTGTCGAGGCCCCTCCCTCTAAACGTGCGGTGATACTCGCGTCTCCGTCGCTCTGCGCGAGTCGCTGAGTTCCTCCGCTCGCTCGGCTCACAGTCACAAGCGCCGACGAGCTCAAGGCTTCGATCACTGCATAGAGATCGGCGCGGAAAGTCGCCTTGTTACCGATCCCGACAATCGAAGAGGACGGAATCGCGTCAATCTCGTCTGCGGGATATGAGCGTGCAGCGTCATAAGATGCGACGAAACCTGAGAGCGCGTTGATTGAATCCACCATCTCAGGGAGGGATGCATACTCACTCGGAGTCAGAGTGAGAGAACCTTCGATGTCAAAAGTACCTGTGTAAGCTGCATCGTCACTTGTAACCGCGATCGAGGTGATCGAAGAAAACTCAGACGATGTCGTTTGCTGAGCGTTGTCACCCGCAACAAAAGACAGCGTTTCGGAGACTACCGCGCCCGCAGACGAGAGGCCCGAAATCGCGACGAATAACGTGTTCGTGTGATCCGATTCAGAAGGCGTCACGTCGAGCGTACTGTTCAAGGACATATCGGAGACATCGACGCTCAAAGACCCGTTGCTCATCGCTCCCGAAGTCTGTGTCCAAGAGAGCGCGACCGAAGAGCGAGAGGCGAGGAGAGTGACCACGCTGAGCAGTGAACCCGCATAATACACTGAAGCGAGATCGCCGCTCTCAATCCCCTCAAAGATCTCCTCGCTCGCGTCACGCTTCACAGTGAGCTTGATTTGATCTGTGTTCTCATTCTCGGCTTTGATCGTGGTTCGGTTTCCTCTGCTCCCATAGAGCGAGCTTTTTACGAGAAGCGCGTCTCCACCATCGGCATCGAGGAGCATCACGCTCGCCTGAGTCGTCGGTTGCACGTTGAGGAACGAGAGCGTCTGCGCACCAGCGGGGATACGGTCGTCGAGGGAAGGTGAGAAGGCAATGCTTCCAAGCAGAGCGAGCTCAGGATCGGCGGGGTCGTAAGCGACCAAATCCTGAGCGCTTGAGAATGAGAGCGCTTCGCTCTGTTTAAATTGCGGAAATGCGCCTACGATACAGACGTTCCCTGTACTTGGGCCTCGTCCTCCGAGAGCCGAAGCGTCCACCTCCGCATAAATCGCGGGGCGATAAACATTGAGCCCATTCAGGCTGAGTGATGATGGCATAGTCTAAGCCTCCTTTGAGAGCGAGTATATCATAGTTCGGAGGGGATAGAGACTTGACCCTCATTCCCCTCGTTGTCTGTTTGATCCGAAGCGAGCACGCGAACATCTGAGCCCGAGAATACAGGTACATCAAACTCCGCAGAGCTGGGGATCGGGATGGCGATGCGCCGATCTGCCGAGTATGTGAGTTTGCGAGCGTAGATTCCTAACTCCTCGGCGGCTAGCTCTTCTTCTGGCGCGAGCGCGTCGGAGCCTCCATATTCAATCAGGTGATATCCTGCGCGGTGAAGCGAGCGCCTCGCGATCGCGATCGAGGCGCGAGCAAGCACATGATACACCCGAGCCATATCGGGGGACTTCGCGAGAATCGTAATCTCGCAGAGCTCACGAATCAGATACGAGTCAACGCACTCTCCCTCAGCCCGAGAGTCGAAGTCACCGAGTATTGTTTGAGTGACGTTCTCGGCAAGCAACGAGACAATGAGCATCGGGGTCTCGTCTGTTCCTCGTGCCGTTCGTAGTCGAAATGTAGGATAATGAGAGGAGAGTTCAGAGAACCATTGACTCAGTACTGAGTCAGCGATCCCCGAGAATAGTGCTTTGAACTCAGATTCGCGGGTTCGGTAATACGCAAAACCCGAGCTGAGGACATTGAGAGAATTAAGATCAAACATTAGTAGACCTGAGAGATAAGAGTAGGGAGCTGCCTCGTGACATCGTCCATAATTCGACGCGCCTTGATCCCACTACTCAACCAGGCTTTCGGGTTCGTGTTGGTATAGCTCGCGGTGCGCCATGTTCTATACGTGCTGGTTTGCTTGCGGGGTTTGCCTCCACGCCCTTTTGAATACGTCGAGGCCATTCTCACCATTCCCGCGAGAGGATCACTGACATGATGTGGCTTGAGCTTGG
>Ga0208428_1000358_pt1 | contig 22099 bp, 31 predicted proteins | sample DEB08_DNA_11_FD_184535 | JGI IMG/M metagenome (GOLD analysis project Ga0208428, IMG submission 184535) | Aqueous microbial communities from the Delaware River and Bay under freshwater to marine salinity gradient to study organic matter... | ecosystem: Environmental > Aquatic > Marine > Coastal ... | reverse complement strand
CATCTCGTTCTTTTCTGGCTTCTTCCGCAGCGCGGTCATTGGCGCCAGCGGCCCACGCTGTTTCTTTTGCATCCCACGCAGCTTCCTCTTCGGCAGAAAATGGAACGACCTCATCGTTTATCTGTTTATATCTAGTCATTGCCTTTTCCTAAGAATTTTTAACGCCGTATAGCCGTATGGTGCCACCCGTAAAATTTGTATTATTACCAGTTAGTCTAAAACCAGTAACAGGCCCAGTACTTTGGTCGTACCAACCACCCAAAGCGTAGTCTTCTGCGCCCATACTTTGTATATACCAAGTTTCATCGTTTGCGTTGCGTATTGTGAAGTTAAAACCGACATTGTTTTGACCAGAATCATAGGCAGCTATTACAATCTCACTTTGACTAGTGTTGTTCCCTGCGGTTGCGTCACGATACCTGTAATTACCTGCTGTAAGAAGAGTGCTGTTGTCGTATATCTGTAACTCAACTTCCTTGTTATTAGAATTAGAAACAGCAGTTCCGGTAACATCAATCATGTATGTATCATACGATGAAGAAAAACCACTCGTAATATCAACTGTGGAGACAGCAGTGCCAATAGTTGTTGAGGATATTAGTTCTAAGGCACCACCACCAGCATCAGCAAAAGTAGCATTACCAGCCCCGTCTGTTGTTAGAACTTGCCCATTTGTACCGTCTGTTCCTGTATAATTTACTTGGTTTACGGTTATTGTACCTGCAAAGTTTGCAGACACACCTGTAGAGCTTGGGTTTAGGTAATAGGACGTATCGTTGTAATCGTAAAATATGGGCGAACGGAAAGAACCGGGGGCGTAGACATAAGTTGTAAGAACATATAATTCTGCATTGCCGTTGCAGTAGTATATATTTGAGCTTGAGCCAGTTCTTATTCTGACGGCCCAACTACCATCATTATCTAATATTCCTGTTTCACCAGTACCGCTGCCGTAGAAAGTTCCGTGCCTAACCCCATCTCCATCATAAAGAATAAGACCCCCACCAGCAGAATTATTCCATTTAAGATTTAGGTATTTGTCATCACCTTGATCTAAAAGTCGCACGTTGTCATTAAAGACTAGCTCGTCAACGCCGGTAATGTCGTTGTTGCCTAATGCAAGGTTGCCTGACAAAGTACCGCCGGTTAAAGGCAGTTTGGTCGAGTCAGCTACGGTGATATTTGCACTACCGTCGAACGACACGCCGTTAATTGTGCGAGCTGTCTGGAGTGTGGTAGCAGTGGTGGCGTTGCCCGCAATGTTCATTGTAGAACCAGACAACAGGGTCGCGGCAGCTTGAGCCGTGTAGGAACGCCCGTAGGTATCTGAGCCGTTAGTTCCCGTGAACCTACCCATCCCAGAAGTAACGCCAGTGGTAGAGAATGTTCCGGCAGAATTGTAGTAAGCTGCAAAAACGTAACCATTTCCGTCACGAGCTACGACTTTACTTGCTGTTGCTGCTGTTGTGGCGTCTACAGCTAGAGTTCCAGTGGTGGTTATCGTCCCACCTGTTAAGTAAGAACCACCCGTAACGCTTGTTACTGTTCCTGTCTGAGCGCCTGAAGCAATACCGTCTAGTTTTGTACCATCTGCGGCAACGTCACGGCCATCTACAGTTCCAGAGACTGTAATACTTCCTGAAACAGTTAACCCCGATGTGGTAACCGTAACTGTGTTGCTTCCGTTAGCATGTAGCTGAAGAGTGCTATTTTCGTTGTATAGAATTATCCATTCGTTATTTACATCATCGTAAAAACCGAAGTCATCTTGGTCGCCCATAATTGACCAGTGAGACGTACCCGTTGGAGCGATAGCGAAACCTTCCCAAGCACCTCCAGATGACACTTGAAGCAAACCGGAGCGGTTTGTGCTGTCTTGTAAAAGAATACCGTCAATGGTTGCAGAAGTGCTAAAAGTACCTGTCGTTGCAGAAACGGTGCCGCCGGATTGGTTTGTTGCTGTGGTAGCAGTCGTGGCGTTACCCGACAAAGAAGCCGTGATTGTACCTGCACTAAAATTACCAGAGGCATCTCTAGCTACAACCTTACTTGCAGTGTTGGCAGAGGTTGCATCAACAGCTAAAGTTCCAGTGGTGGTTATCGTCCCACCTGTTAAGTAAGAGCCACCAGTAACACTTGTTACTGTTCCTGTATTTGTGGTGTAACCCGCATTGTTATTAAAGCCACTGTTGTTAATGTTTGCTTTAGTTAGCTTTCTCTGTACGCCTAAAGTATCGACAACTACAAAAAAGTCACCGTCACCATTTGTAGTAGAGGTTGGCAGCTCACTTAAATTTAACGAGATGGTAGGAGTTGCGCCTTCGCTTGAAGCACTTCCGTCTAGGCCAGTGCCAGTTGCAATAGTAGCAACGTAGTTACCCGTGGTGTCGGTGCCCAGAGCAACAGAATTAGCCGCAATAGTGGCCGCAATGCTTACGTTCCCACTACCATCAAAACTACCCGAAGTACCTGTGACATCACCCGTTAAGCTGATTGTCCTGCCTGTGGCTAAAGTGGTGGCCGTGGTTGCATTACCAGACAATGCAGCAGTAATAGTACCTGCACTAAAGTTTCCACTAGCATCGCGGTAAACAATGGTGGACGGTGTATTTGCATTAGTAGCGTTTGATGTAACAGTGAATGCGCCACCTTCTGAGCTGACGCTGCCACTAATGCCGTTGCCTGAAGTTGCGCCAGTGGCAACATAGTTACCCGTGGTGTCGGTGCCCAAAGCCACAGAGTTAGCAGATATGGTTGCGGCAATGCTTACGTTACCGCTGCCATCAAAACTACCTGAAGTACCTGTGACATCGCCCGTTAAGCTAATTGTCCTACCAGTTGCTAAAGTTGTAGCAGTGGTAGCATTCCCGCTCAAAGCCGCAGTAACAGTACCCGCACTAAAGTCACCAGACGCATCACGAGCGACTAGTGTAGAAGCGGTATTAGCGGTATCACTTTGGAGGTCTTGTGCGGCGGCAGTTACATAGACAATAGCACTGCCAGACAGGTTAAGAAGGGAACCTGTGCTACTTTCAATAAGCGTACGGGAAAGCGTCGTCCCTGACGAAGTGTATGTGCCAGTGCCTATCTCAAACGCCGTACCATCTTCGATGGTGTACCGGACAGTCTCGGCGTTTGCTACGCCAGCATCTGCAAAAGTCTGAAAACCTGCTACAGCAGAACCGAGCGTAATCGTCCCTGTCCCTGTCGTAGCAGTGGACATCTTAGCTCTATTAACTAAAGTCACCATAGCTACGGTCTCTCAGTTTTAGGCGATACGAATAATGGCGTTGCTCGCATCAGCAGCAGGGAAGACAATAGTAAAGTCACCCGCAGTTGAAGTTTTATCTGAGCCAAAATCAAGAACAGCTACCGCAGGGTTAGTGCCGCCGTTAGCTAAGTAAATAAGCGCACCGCGAGCAGTAATCGTCGCACTAGAAAACGTAAGGTCTGCAAAGTCTAAAAACGCCGTGGTGCCGCTAGACGCAGGGTTAGCTGAGATAGTCAGCGTACCGCCGCCAGCAGAGTAGCCCGTACCCGAGACTTCGTTAGTCGCAGAATACGCAGTAGTAGTCGCATCCAGCGTAGCTGACGACGTATACAAGGCCAGCTTAAAGACCTGTGCTGTGCCGCTGCTAAAGTCAAAAGTCCCGTCAAGAATATCGACTTTGAATGATGTTGCCATAGCCTGTGTAATAGCCATTTGTCCTTCCTTTTAAATTAACGCGGTTCTATTCTGAGTTGGCCGGAGCGATACATATCTTCTCGCATCTTGCCGTCACCTAAGTTATTTTATAACGCAGTAGCATCAACCTCTGTTTACAAAGACAGAGCCACTTCTATAATTATCTGTAGTGTTAAAGCCCTCACCCAATATCTTAAGCTGGGCAAGAGATTCATCAAACTTAGACTGATATAGAGACATCATGTCAGGGTCGCCCTTGAGGTAGACATATGCCTCTATCAGAGATCCATACAGCAATGCATTCTCTGCATTATCTCCCAGCCAACTGGTGCCTGAAACATCCGTGGTTATGGAGTTTGGCTTGTATAGATAATGAAGCTCAACATCAAAGTTGGCGTTTGGTGTTGGGCCAATAATAAAGTTGGCATCATCAAATATGCCGTAATACTTTGGGACACCTTGAGAGGTAGAGGAGGGGAAAGACTCTCTAATAAAATTAGCGTCTTTAAAAAGGAGATACTCGTAACCACTATTATCTATTGCCAAGGAATACTGAGACAAAAAATCGTCAGGCATAGTCAAATACTGATTACCACTAGTAACACTTCCGGTGACGTTCTTCCTAAAGTCAGGAAGCTGTACAGTTCTAAGTATGCGCTCCTCGGCCTGAGTAATAAATGTAGGAAGATTAGTTACAAAACTAGTCTCAGTAGTTTGAAGATAGTCTTCTATAGCTGTCTTTAATGTTGTGTAAGTCCAAGCCATTAGCTTATCTCTACTGTAACTCTGCCAACTTGCCCGTACATATCTAGACCGACAAGACCAACAGGATTCCAAGAATATAAACGCCTACTTTCTGCCAAGCCTCGGTCAGGCCTCGGGTCTCTCAAAGCTTGCGGATCATTCATCCTGATTCGCCCAAGCTGTAACTGAGGCTGGTCTTCATCGAGAACATCTCGCCCAACAAGCATACCGTTTGGTCTTCCATCCTCTATCTGAGGAACCAAGTCCCTAAGCTTGTAACGGAACCCCGTCCTATCACAAAAACCAAAAGCTTTCTTACCACTGGCGTAACTGCTCATAAGTACTGATAGCCTCCCGGCACAACATACAATGCAGCCTTCTCTCTATCCGCATCAGATGCCAGCTCCCACTGCTCATCATAAATTTGCTTAAGCAACGGCGCTCTTTCTGAGGCTTCAGGCTTCTTGACACTCACCTGATAGGCAAGACCAGCAACAAGACAAGGAAGCCAGCGGGAAGGGACATCCATATTGTTTGAAGCTGGTTTGCCAGAATCTTCTATCCTCTGCATATAGTAATAAACCAGAGTGTAGGTTTCGGCTGAATCAGGGACAGGCCAAAGGTTTATCGCAATCTCAGATGGATCTTTTTCTATCCAGTACTGAAGAGGTCTGGCCTGATTCAACTTGTTTGTAAGGTGCGAGTACTGACTAACAGAGATTCTCTGCATCATCAGGTCAGACTGACTGCTTGTGTTTCCAGCGTCAGTTCTAATAAAGGCTTCAATGATATCCAGCTTGTCGGAACTTAAAGCATATCTGCTTGTGCCGGGAGTCAAAGTCTCAGATGCAGACTGCACCGTCCACAGGTTCAGGCCACGGTTCTGCCACTCAAGCATCATGAGGTCTAAGCTTCTACGAGCTGTGCGATAGTCATATCCGCTCTTAAGCTCTACCCCGGCCCTCTCATAGGCTTCTTCAATTATGTCGCCTATATCGAGATTAAATGCATACGTTCCACTGGTAGCCATTATCTGATCATACCTCTAGTAAGACCCCTGACCGCTCTGCCATCACCTCGGCCCACTGTTCCGCCAGCGAACTTCTTCTCAACATTACCGGCCTCGGACATAGCAATAGCAACGGCTTGATCCCGGCTGGTTACCTTCTGACCGGAACCACTCTTAAGATCGCCAGACTTATACTCCGACATGACTTTTTCAATTTTTCTTTTCTGAGCAGGTGATTGCATAATCTCTTTACCCATCTGCGCTCTAGAAATCATTACACATACTTCTTCTTTTGAGATTTTGGAGGACTCTTCTTGCTGCCACCAGATCCCGCCCAAAAGAACTTGTCCGCCCAATAAGCCGGACTGCTCTTTCCTTTAGCTATATTCTTTGCGTGTCTACTTTTAAATGCTTTGCGAGCTTCAGCAGAATAGTTGTGACCCATCTTCTGGTCACCAAACCTAATGATCTTTAATTTGCCATCAACTTTAGTAGCAACAATGCCTTTCTTTGTAGAATGACTAGGTGTCCGCTTAGGTTTATTTAAACCACTAAGACCATACTTCTTTAGTTTCTTCTTATCAGATTCAGAAAGACTCATTTCGTTTTCTTCCTACGAAGTGGTTTGACTCTCTTAGGTTTACCGGCTGGTTGACCAAGACGCTTCTTCTCGGCAACCTTCTTTCTTTTCTCTGCCGCGCTCATCTCCCCTGATGTCTTGGGGGTTTTGCTGGACACACGCTTGGTTGGTCTACAGTAAGGCGTACCTCTCTTCTCGCCTTCACCTCGACCACAAGCTTTGCCAGTACGAACGTCCTTCCATTCTTCCTTGAACCAACGCTTTAAGGCAGCGCCTTTCTTGGTCTTACGAACTGCCACGAGAACTATTTCCCCAGTTAGCAGCGCCAACCTTTCTGCACTTAGCTATTGCTCCAGACGCATAAGCAGACGGAAACACCTTGTACCTAGCTTTTACCTTTCGGTAGCAGGCATCTTTGGTGCTTCCGCCTTCGCTGAACTTAGCGACTTTACCGCCTTTGTAATAACGTCTCATGAGATCTACTCGTAGAAAACGTCCGCTTCAAGAAGATTTGCCATATGAAAGTAAGCACCATATGTGCAGATAAATCCTTCATTTGGGATCTGAAATACATTGGCGTAAGTGTCGGCAGCAGAAGTATGCTTGCTCATCAACCATCTTTTAGGCGTAACATTTGCCGCAGGGGTAGTCGCAACATATCGACAGGCAGGAGTTCCGGTAATCGTATCTGAGTTCAACATTGTCACAGTGAAGGTATTAACCCCAGTAACAGTGATCTCATAATTACCCGGCTGCGCTGTACCGCCAGTACCAGTTGAAAAAGAAATTCCTACAATGTCTCCAGTAGACAAACCGTGACCGTTATCAGTGACAGTAACAGTAGTACCTGACTGAGCATATGTTCCAGACTCTGGAGCGGTATCTGTGTCAAACACATCAAGAAGTCCTGCGGAAGCAGTTCCAACAAGACAAAATTCTTTTAACCGTCTTCTTCCTAAAACAACAAAGCCGCTCTCATGACGATGACCTTGTTGAATCTGAGATAAACTTTGCACTCTTAGTTCTCCTAATAAGGGGCGGGTCACCCCGCCCGATTATTATGCAAGGTTGTTATTCTGGATGTACTTAACGGTTATGTAACCAGCACCAGTAGTTCCTGCGCTGGTCTTGGTAAAAATCGTTACGTCACTAGTACCGACATCCAACCAAGCGTCAGTGTCAGTGATAGTTCCAGTAGATCCCTGCTTGATTACATTTGCGCCAGTAGTCAGCGCCAAAGCAGTGAACAACTCAGTGGAGGTTGCAGATGTGCCAACACTTAGATTCTGTGATGCACCATTACACGCAGTATTGATGTACATAGTAATCTCAGTGATTTGACTATTTGCAGGGACAATAATCCCAGTGGATGCGGCTGTAGCTGATTGAGACCAAGCTGCGGTCTGAGCCATCTCAACAAAGCCAACATTGGCGGAAGCGCCATCGCGGATAGTTCCAGCCTTAATAGGGCCAGAGAAAGTGGTAGTAGCCATATGTGTCTCCTGTCTTGGCTAGGTCTGCTTTCGCAGTCAGGAAAAACTAGGGGGTAGAAGCCTACCCCCCAGCAGGTAGCTCGGTACGACTTACGAAGTACCGGGGGAGCCGTAGATGCCCAAAGGATCAGAGACACCGAAAGAGTAACGCTCACGCGCCTTGTAGCGCACGTTACCAGTATCGAAATCACCATCCATTGAAGTCTCAAGCGCAGTACGCTCGAAGTGCTTCATGCCATTCGGAACATCGGTAATCAGGAAGAAGGCATTGCTGTCAGTCAGGTAGTGATTGACGCTGTAACCTTCTGGAATCGAACCGTTGTTACGAAGTGCGTTGATGTCGTTATCGGCAGTACCGACTCGACCTTCTGTCTCCAGCAGTCGAGTTGCAACAAACATCAATGCAGGCGGGACAATCAAGCGGCGAGGACGCGCAGCAATAAGAAGACCTCTCTCATCAGTGTAAGCAGCAATGTTAATTACTGCGTCTTCAAGAGAGACTTCGTTCAGATCAGCCGCAACGGTAGGACGGTTGGCGTTAGTGCCACCACTTACCAGAGGATGAGCTGTGCTGAACAGCGTTACGCCGTCACCAGATTGATAGGTATTGAAGCCATCATTAAGCGGGTTAGCCGCTTTGACCTGCTTCGTGTAAGCCATACCTCTGGCCAAAGCTTTGGTATAACGAGCAGACAGAGAGTCATAGAGGTTATCCTCCATAGCTTCTTCTGTAATGCTGAATCCCATCGCAATGGTCTCGTGGTTGTAACGGGCAGTGAAAGATTCTTGTGCGGAATCATAAGAGATTGCGCTACCTTCAGCTTTCACAGGAGCCGCGCCAAAACCACTCAGCTTGACTTCTTCTTCAAACGAACGCTCAGATGACTCACTGTCGTAAATCATTGTGTGTTCGTCTTCGTACTTTTCGTACTCCAAACCAAATAGAGCATTAAGCCCCGGCAGGAGTTCCTTTAGCATTTGCGCTCTAGAGATAGCCATTTGCCAAACCTCCTTATGTGCCAGTGCCAGTAGCTTGTCTGTACTGATGCATACCTGAGTTAAAAATAACCAGAGCATCTGTAAAGGCATCGCCTACTGCACTATCTGGGCCGTCAACAAATTCCACAATTCGCAAAGGAAGAGTGTTGGTTGTTGCAGCGGTTGAACCATCCAAAGCATTTTTGCTTCGACCAATATCAGTTGAGCCGTCAGTCTGAACTACACCAACATTGTTGCCAAGATCGGTCTGAGCCAAAGACTCATCACTCTGCATCTTGAATACAGCATCAGGATCATCCAGCACATAGGCAACAGCATCAGAAGCTACTGTCCCCGTAGGCCATATCTGAGAAAAAGTTTTCTGTTTAGTGCTAGGGTCTGTGTAAGCACATCCCATAAACACACCAACAGGTGTCATAGTCGCAGTACCAGTGTCTTTTTGAATAACACCAGCAGCCACCATTTTTACAAAGTCGCCATAGAAGACGTTAGCAGCATAGCCACTAGCAATCTTAATATGCCGAACCTTGCCGGAGAAGGAACCGCTGGCAGATAAAGTGCCAACTGGTTCCGCTCCCATAGGGGTTGCGGTTGCAGCCATCGATAATCACCTCGATTGTTTAAGGCCGAACCTAATGGAATCAGCCTTTACCAAATTGAGTCCTCGTGGTGCGATCTGGTTTTAACAGAGGCATACGAGGATCGTTTTCTCTCATGAAACTATTGTCCACAGACTCCATCTGAGATGCCGCCATCTGCTGGTAATAAGCCGCCCTTTTGTCCATCTCCTCTTTCGGAGCCTTACAAAGGAGCAAGCCACCAACCTCAATGTTGCCCTCAAATCGTGAATCAACATCAGACATGACCTGCATCTCTGGATGATCACTAGCCTTAACCGGAACCCAGCCCTCTCTCATTTTCTGAGATACGTTAGTATTATCCGAATGTCCCAGAACGCTTGTGCGTATCCATCTGAATACCCAACCGTCTTTTTCCGCAGGAACTGGTAATACTGAAGCTGGAGTCCAAGCATCGGACTTTCTAGTTTCATTCTCTCTGATATCTTCAGAGCGTGGTGTGCGCTGTTCAGCCATTATTTACCCCTTCATGAGTTGTCTGGCATATTGCTCGTTAGTGAGTCCAAGACGCTTTGCGAGGGCGACTTGACTAGGAGATAGCTCTATTGTGCGTGGTTTTGCGCCATTATTTCTATTGGCTGGGGCCACCACGTTTGCCCTACTTGGTGCAGATGGAGCTTCGCTCCCAGAACGAGCATCTTCACCAAAGTATTCAGGAAACTTCTGACGCATCGTTGCGTCAATCCTATTGTAATACTCATCGCTGTTAGGGTCTAACTTTTCATCGCGTATCAGTTTTTCATGAACGCCATATGCCAAGGCAGTCATATCCTTGTGATCATCATGCATGAACCAAGGATTGTTTTCCTTCCAGCTAATTTGCTTTTGAGAAAGTTGCTGAGGCTCTGGGGCTGGCTGTTGAACTGGTTGCTGAGGCTGATACTTAGCCTGAGCTTCCCTAGCCTTTTGAGCAAACTGCCTGCCCTGTTCCTTCTTCTCAACTTCCTTAAGCTCATAGTGAGCAAGATTCATAGCTTCTTGAGTGGCTAATATCTTTTCAGTATCGCCTTCCTCGTAAGCAGTCTTATAGCTTTGCTTGGCAGATTCATAATCAGTTTTTGCTTTCTGCTTCACAGAATCAAGAAGAGCAGACTCACCGCGATCAAGCATAGATTGCTGTGCTTTGTTCTTCTCGACAAGCTCTTGAGCTACACGAACAGCCTCATCGCGCATCTTCTCAGCTTGCTCTCGCTTCCGGCGATCATCGTTGTTAATCGCCCGGAGCTTATTGATTCTCTTTTGAGCAGAACCTGTGTAGCTTTTCAGCTCATCCTCAGTGATACCGTCATCAGCGGGGGTGTCATCACTAAAGCTAGGTCTGTTCCTGTCCTCTGGCGGAGTATCATCAACGACCTTGACCTCAATGTCACTAGGCTCTTCAGTAGGAGAAGGCTCTGACTTTTTTCCAATCTGAGTCTTTACGCCAAAGAACTTGTCTTCACTACTTGTCTCTTGGGTTTGTTCTTCGCTCATACCTTTCTAATGCCTCTTGGATCGTCAATAACAGCTTCAACGCTATCGTCATTAATCAGCCTGAACTCTTTCCCGTGTATCGAGAACCGAGTCCCAGAATAAGATCTCATCAAAACAAAATCCCCTTCCTTGCAATAAGCACCGTTAGGGAACTTCTTTTTGTCTTCATAAGCATCCGGGCCAAGCTTCATCACAAATCCTACAATGGAACCCACCTCTTCAAGGTGCATTGTTTCTTGTGCCTTAATGATTCCACCCTCTGTTTTTTCATCAACATCAGGCAGCGCAATCAATATCTTGTATCCAGTAGGCTCAGGCAACTGAGAAGGCTTTGTATCCGCCTCAACAGAACCAACCTCAACCGCAACAGCTTCACTCATATCTATTCCTTTCGCACTGGAGGATGGTGTCCAGAGTCACCTTGCACCGCAATACACGGAGAACTATGCCTTCTCAATCTGTTCGTTCAGATCCAGAAGTTCCCTTTCTGCCATAGCAAGACCCTCAATGATCCCGCAGCATTTAGAGTATTCGTCATATGTCTTGCAGCTACCTGTGCTGATGTGATCGCTTAATTCGTTCATCATCCGCCGGTAGTTATCTCGCAAAACTTTTAAAGCGTTGTTACTAAAAACATCACTCACCAGATAGCTCCTTCGCTATATCGACACCAACCTTCACGCCTTCAAGCATATCCTTGGACTTCATTCTAGATTTCTCTATGTCCTCTCTGGATGCGTCCTCAGCTATACGAACGCCCAATTTAGCGCCCTCAACCTTGGCTTCTTGAGAAAGCTTGTCTCTCTCAAGCTCAGTCTTCTCTCTATTCTTTTCGAGATCCGCCTGAATCTTAGCCATATCAGTCTGGACTTTGTCTTGAGCTTGCTTCGCTTTAAGCTGCAACTCTGCTTGCTGGAGCTGGATGAGTGGATCTTGCATCTGCTCTTGTATGCGCTGGGCCTCTGCCTCCCTCTTGTCCTTCCCGGTGAGCTGTGCAGCGGCAGGGGCAACGAGTTTGGATAGCCTCAATTCGATGTCTTCTGGTAATGCTTCATCTGGCGAAGGCAGTTCCACGCCGAGTTCTTTTTCTATCTGTTGTCGATAAGAGAAGGCAACGTGTTCTGAAATATGCGCCATCATTTGCGCCTGCTTAACTTTCGCGTCTGGAGCCATAGCTAATATCTTCAATAGCTTAGGATCTTCCATAGCAGACATATGAGTTTGGATATGCGCCTCATGATCCTGATAGATAAACGCCTTAACGGGTTCTCCGTTAATGATGTTCATGTTTTCGCTTACCGGATCTGTGGGTTTAAGGTCTTTATCCGTTGGAATAATGTTGTCGGCATCCCTTATGCCCAGTACTTCTATCATTTGACGGTGAAGTAGTGGTAGGTCATACATCTGTGGCGCGGTAGCTGATAGTTGCAGCGCAGCTTGGTACTGCATTATGCGCTGGGCCATCGTGCCACTGTTCGGATCGCTGACAGGAATGATGTCAACGCGATCATCGAAGTCTTCAGCCATCAAAGGCTCTTCAGAATCGTCATATGGATAGCGCATTGGGCCATAATCACTAACGATTCTACTTAATATCTTTAATTCAACGCCCATAGCGTGGTGAACACGGGCCTGAACGGCGCTTAACACCTTCATTTCGCGCTCAAGTATGGCTAATGTCGTGCCAACCGGCGCTTCAGAGTTCATATCAGAGGCTTTAACGTCCGCTGAGGAGGCGAATCGCCGCCCTTCTTGGACAATATCCCCTAATAGCTGGTAAAGGACGTTAGACGGCTCCTTATACGGCATAAAACTGATGTTATCCCGTATAGTTCCGCCCGGAACGTCCACATCTCGGAACTCTCCCGGCATAATTGGGGTGTCATCCCCCTTAATCTTGAGGCCACGGGCCTTCAAACCGCCGGGTAGGTTGGCTAAAGTGCCTGAATCCACCAATTGACGCAGCAATGAGGTAGCAGATTTGCTCAATCCGCCGATCATGTGGACTAATCCGAAGCCGTAGAAGCCCAATCCGGGCAAATAGGTGTAGTGAACGAAGTGTTCTACCTTAAGTTTCTGCGGATCTTCCTCATTCCAGTTGCGTTTTATGGATAAAACCTTGCGAGAACCCTTGTCGATGGTGATTACATAGGGCAAAGCTATGCCAGTTTCCTCTCCGCCCTGCATATCTTCAAAGCCGGGGAGGTCATAATCGACAAGAATCTCCAAAAGAGTGTGTCTCTGATCAACTTCGTAGTTGATACTGCTGCCTGTAAGCTTATTGTACTCTTGCTGAATCTGCCCAATGTCAGGGCTAGGACTAGGGAGGTCAACATCTCTATAAAAACCAGACACTTGAAGCTTCCTAATCTCGTTAGGAGTCTTTTTCATAACGTGTGTAGCACGTTCACAGGTCTTTAAGTCGGATGCGCCGTAGCTAACGACAAAGTCTTCAGCAGGAACGAACATACTGCACGGCCTGCCGAGGTTAGGATCGTAGTAAACTTTCCTAAAAGCAGAGCCTGCGATAGGCAAAGAGAACAAAAGCTTCTCAGTTTCGGAGCGATACTCCGACATTCTCTCCGTCATCAAATAGTTCAGGTAATCCTGAACACGATGAGCTTGTTTAACCTTATCGTCAGTCAGCTTACCAACGATAGATGTCTTGGCTGGGCCGCTGGCAGGAAAGATTTCCTGTATAGTCTGGGCCTGAAACCGAACCACCGCCTCAGAAAGCATTGGGTGAAACACACCACAAGCCCCCGCCCAAGGCGTTGTCCTGTCTTCAAATCGCAATCCCAAAAGATCCAAGCCCCTAACATAGGACTCTTCCCAGTCAGACCGGCTCTCCTTGTCGGCGTTATACATACCAACAAGATCAGAACCGATCATGTCTAGGACATCTGGCTCAATGTATTCAGCAAGGTTAGCGCCGTGTTCTTCAGCGCCCATCATTGATGCGTTAGGATCGAAGTCAAAAATAACGCCGCCCTCTGGAGTCTCAATAGAGACCGCCTCTGGGTTAACGATATTAACCTCGACAGCTTCCTCGCTATCTACATCAAGCGGATTGCTGACTAAAGACTTTTCAATAGCCATTAAACGACCTCGAAGTTTCCGCCTTTAGTGGCAGCGCCCATACCACGACACTGACCTCCGGCCTTCATCTTCTTGACCTTGGGAACTTTTTTGCCACCCATCATCTTTTTTGGCGCGGATCTTCCACCCTTCATCGCCATAACTTTCTTACCGGCTCTCATTCCTTTCTTTCTCATCAAGGAACCTCCTGTAATAGTCTTTACGGATTTCGTACATTCGAGTTATCTCAGTGTTACCTTTATACACATCGTAGTAACCCTGAGCTTCAAGCTTGTCAGCCGCCCCTTGGAGAAGAGAAAGCCTTTGGATAAACACTAACCCATAGCTGTATTCGCTGATAGGTTCAAAGTTCTCGCCGTTTAGAACGTCAATATCCTCATCAAAGGGATGGAATCCCATCACCCATAAGTCCGTATCGCCCCAGACATCTTGGCTAATAAGACTATTAACTTCGTCAATAGCATCATGAAAGCCCTCTTGATCTTCCGGATAGTCGGTCTCAACAATGATCACTAGGTCATAGTCATCATCATATCCAGAGATAAACTTGAGTAGCTGCTCATCTCTGCCGTTATGATCGAACACTATCTTAACGAGATCCTTCTCCCACGCTGCCTTGGCATAGGGGCAGGTAGGGATGTTGTTGAAGTAAGGGTTGGGCATCTCAATGACGCTGGATGACCATTCCCTAATCTCGGTCTCGATCTTCTGTTCTTCTTCTTCAAGATCAATAGTAACTGGCTTTTCCGCCATAGAAAGGCTCATCCTCTTCATCGCTATGCAGTTTTAGGAAACCGCCCTGACGAAATCTCAGTAGTGCCTGTGTAGAGGAGTCCACCAAATCATCATGCTCGCCAACCGGGAAAGCCGCGAACTCATCCATCACTTCCTCTGCAAACCTAGTATCTGGACACCACACGTTGCCTGAAGCAAACAAATCTGCCACAGCGTTAACTCTAGCGATCTTGTCGTTACCTCTGGACGGGGTATACTCAGATACGGGGATACCCATTGCCCGTAGCTCAAATATCAATGGGGTTCCAGCGGCCTTGGCTTCCACAATAAAAGCGTCCGGCTGCATCGTCTGCCACATCTCAAATGCCTTCTGCTTAAGCTCTGGGAACTCCAGACGCTCCTTGTAGGCATCAAGAAGGATTATGTTGGGTTTAGTCTTGCCTTCATCGTCCGGGGCATAGAAGACGCCCCACGTTGTACACGCTGAGTAGTCTGATCTCTGCGTCTTAAGAAACGCCGTGTCCCAAGACTGAATCACAAATTCGCAGGGAGGCGGTCTTTCATTCTCCCAGATCTTCCACCATTCCTTCTTGACCAACGCACCCTCCTCTGCGGTAGGGTTCTGCTGATACTGTGCATTCCACTTAGAAGGCGGCAGTTCCGCTTTTAGGGCGTCCAGTTCCTTTTTCGACCAGAACTGAGGCCACAATGACTTCTCCTTCTCTGTGTTCTCATACATCAGAGCAGGGAACTCAATCACTTCCCACTCATCGGTTCCAGCCCGTTGAGAAGAAGACTTGAGTATCTTGCCGGTCAGATCTCGCATATGCCATCGAGTCATTACGATAACAATAGCGCCTCCCGGTTGAAGTCGCTGACGAGGCCCGGATGTGTACCATTCATAAGTTCTGTCGAACACAGTGGGGTCAGCACTCTGTCCTTCCTGCTCCGAGTGGGGGTCATCGATAATAAGCAGGTCAGCACCTTTACCAGTTACAGCACCACCAACACCGATAGCAAAATACTCACCACCGGCACTGGTACTCCATCTCCCAGCAGCCTTGGAGTCGGGCCTAAGAGTCAGCTCTGGGAAAACTTTCTTAAAATCCTCGCTATCCACGAGGTTACGAACCCGCCTACCAAAACCAACAGATAACTCGGCGGTATGGGCGGTTTGTATTATTTTCTTATTTGGGTACTGCCCCAGAAACCAAGACGGGAGCATATAACTGGCAAATTCGCTCTTGGTGTGTCGAGGCGGCATATTCACTATCAACCGCTTCAACTCGCCACGAGCAATACGCTCAAAGGCCGAAGCCATTATCTTATGGTGTTCACCATCGATAAAGGAAGGCCACATCGTGCGTACAAAGTCGATAAACCCACCACGGGCAGCTTCAACCTGCTTAAGTTCCTCAAGCTCTTCGATCAGAGCAAGGATCTCAGCCTTATCTTCAGGAGAAGCCTTATCCAGAGAACTGATTAAATTTTGATCAATGTTCACGAATTAGCTATATAAACGCCATCAATTGCAGCAGAAATGGCTATATCAGCACCTGATGAGTCACCTATGCATCGATACTCAATGTCAGTCTTTTCTTCAAACTTCAAAGGAAAAGCATATTCAATTGTGGCCTGACTCTCTGCCTTAACGAGTAAGTCCTTAACCTGAAACACCTCACCAAGAGGCCGGGCAACAAGCGAGATCTTGGCATACTTGTTGTTCTGCGTGGTGGCTACAGTGACATCAGTCTGGTAAAGGTACAGCGTAAATCCCGCCGGCACAGTCCACAAAGCCATCAAAGTCTGACCATCCCCTATCGTTATGGTGGCGTACTTGTTTGCAGGAACGCCGGTTGTGACGGTTCCAGTGCCAGCATAGATAACCCCTGCGTTAGTGCCACCAGTTCCGGCAGTGCGAACAACCATACGATTGATACGCAAGAATGAATTGGTAGTGTTAACAGCGGTCTGACCGTTAAGGGTGACGGTCTCATTGATTTCGTTATAGTCGGCGTCCAGCCCATATAGCTGAACAGTCCTAGCCCCAGTACCCGCTGATGTGTCGGCGGTGCTAGAGCTGGAAACCTTAAGAACAGTCGCGGCGGATAGATAGGAATACAACCCTCCCTCAGCCCACACTGTCTCCAAGGCATCATCTACGTCCGGGTTAAATCCAAACTTATGCAGAGCGTAGTGAAAAGATATCTGACCTCGGGCAACCTGAAGCTCAAAAGGCTCAGATGTCCCGACTCTTGTAATAGAACTCTTTTCAGCCATAAGGATTAACCTAGTAAGGATTACTCTAATTCCAACTTATAGCTATAGTCTTAGTTACAGCTATACCTGTACCCAGAGTTATACCTATAGCTACTTTGACCCAAGGATTACTCTAGTAAGGATTACCCTAGTAAGGATTACCCTTCTATTTTTTTTACTAAAAAAAAATAAGGATTACCTAGCGTAATGCTAGGTTTACCTAGCTAAGGGTAATCCTTAGTAAGGGTAATCCTTAGACACAACTGTAAGAAATTTTAACATATTTTGCATATTGACAAGGGTAAGGTCAACTTTTTTTTGCAAAATTTTTGAGGGTACTAGGATTCCTACCCCTTTTTCTGTACAAAATTTGACCAACCGCGATGCAAGTTATTGATTTCATTAGGCATTCCCAGAAATTAGGGTGGGGTGGCGTCAAAACTAGGGAATTATTTGAGTGGATCACTATGTATATGTAATAGCTGTGGGGCCTAGCTGTCAGGGGGGTGGGGTATCAAAGTGTGACACCTGTCACGGGGGTCAAGTGTATTATTTAAGGGGGTCATGTTGCACACATAGAAGGTGTCATGTGTATTATTATGGAAGGGTCATGTCACACATATAGAAGGGGTCAGTACTATTACTATAGTAGGGTCATGTCACTTATGTTAAAGGTGTCAGGTATCACAATAGACTAATGCAGATCACTGGTCTCACTCGGCTGATCTTGTTCACTTGCTAACAGTTGTTCAAGCTTGGCCTGCAGCTTTGCCTCAACTTCAGCAGAGCTCGACGTACTCTTTTGCTCTACTACATCTTTAAATAGTCCGACTGACTTTCCTAGCAATTCGGCTGACCTTATTTTCATAGCGTCAGCGCCCTCAGCACATTCCATCCAGCCACGCAGCTTGCTCAGGACTTTTTCTCTGTCCGAGAGTGAGGAGGCTTGTATCTGCCCCTCCTTAGCAGCAATTAGCCTGTTGACCATAGAGGTGATGTCAGGGTTTGCCATAAGTTTACTGGCCTCCCTTCTAATGCTTGCCGCAGACATATCCTCACAATCGTAAGCTTCCCTGTAGCCGTCTGCATACGTCATGCCCCGGCTTCCTACGCACATAGCGAATAGCCTTTGCTTATCGGTTAATCCTGATCTCGGTTTGCCCATTGTCAATCACTCCACTTATTGATTGATCGAATTTTAACCAACATTGATCAATATTTAAACAATAGTCTTCAGAGGCTCTCAGAGCCGCTCTAAGCGATTTTATATTGACCCCTTACTCTGCATCGAATTTGTTGATATCGTTGATTTCCTTTAATATCAATGACTTACTGATTCTCTTTATATTTCAAATACTTAGGACAGAAAAAAGGGGTCATGTCACCCACGATAAATTAAATATCCTTTACAATCAGACACTTACAACACATCACATATTTTTTTAATATTTTTGACATTCTTTGGAATAAACCCGGAAGTGATGCGTCATACCTAGTGCAAGCAATATTCATTCACTTAAAGGTTAATCACTATGATTAAGATATTAGCGCCTAGACCGCCAGAGGCTATTGCATTAGAGGCGGAGTTCCGGGCTGCTGTTGATCACTTTATGCAGCGCCCGAATAAGACCAGAGCAGCAAAGATTTATAAATTTCTGCGCTGGAACAATTCACTGCTTCATGACCTCAGCGATGAGGAAGTGGAGTTAATCACCCCTTACTTATGAGAGGTAACAGTATGAACCTGCACCAGCAGCATCTGATTGAGGATGCCATTGGCCGGGATCTGACCGAGGATGAAATCGAATCCATTGGTCACCTGACCGGCGAATCGGAAATACAGGACATAATAGAATTACTGTCCTAATCCAGAATCCCAGCTGGGATTTCCAGAATCCCAGTTGAGATCAGCTGGACTTGAATTGAAGTCCAGATCGATCCAGAAAGCCCCACTACGGTGGGGTTTTTATTCCTGATCAAAAAGTAAACAAGTTGTGCCAAATTGTGACAATTTAATATTTTGACTTGCCTGATAATATTTATAGTCGTTATAGTTCGCACACAGTTTGACAGCCAACGGATTGGCTGGATCGCACCAAATTGGATTGGCCCCACGGTTGAAGCGCACAGATGCCTCTCACCAGTGCCGGGTTCGCGGTCAACAGAACGGCCCTGTATACGGTCGGACTCCTGAGATTGGGGCGAGAGTCCCTCTGACTACCTGAGTAGTCTCAGCTTCGGCTGGCAACGGGTTGACTTCACAATCGTGCGGTCTAGAGGACGCATCTAGATTTATAGTCGATGTCATTCGCCGAGTGGCATCTATCAATACATCTGAGCTGGCAGTAGCCAGCATTTAAAAGGGGATCAATATGATTGATTTTGAAATTGTAATAGACGGCGAGACCAAATATCTGAGCTGGGCAAAGCTTTGCCAATTCACTGGCGTCAAGCGATACCAGCCGGGTACTCCAGAGCTGGCACAGCTCAAGCGAGAGTTTGAAAAGAAATGGAATGCGGACAGCGTGACCGTTCGCCTGAATAAGCAACCGATACTGTAAGGGGGATCACAATGGAAAATCACGATCACGATTATCTGATTGAATCAGACCGACAGTCTGCAATTGAATACATCACGAACAATCGACACGTTCTCAGGTCACAGCCAAGGCTGACAGCGCCTGAATATTTGGCCTCGCTGGACGATGAGACATTGCAGTCTCTCGTGACGCTTATCAAAGGCTTTATCCGGGACTTCCCAGACCACTATCAGGAGAAATTATGAATCAGGTAATAATCTCACGCGCCAGACCTGACGCAGACTATCAGGCTCTTTTTCACTATGCCCCGCTGGCAGGCTGGGCAGTGCATCTCAACGGTCAGTTCAAGCGAATATTCGCCACAGATTCAGACGCTATAGCTTGGGCTGAGAAGTATTCAGAACAGATAACAATCGATTGCAGGGGGTAATCAATGGATAAGCAAACTAACCGCGTAAAAGCGCAGGAAATCAGCAGATATACCAGCGATGACAAGGAACTCACTGTCACCGTGACATTCGATGTCAGCCGGGGTTATGAGAGGCCATTCAGGGTGTTTCTGCACAACGCCTTTCTGGATACCGCTGAGGGATCATGCTTCTCAGGACTGATAGAGGCTGAGGATTTCGCAGCCCAGTTGATCTGGGAACAGGATCAGACAATCGATGACGCAGACTTTCTGGAGGATCTGTCATGACAATACAACGCAGAGTAGCAAGGGCGATTCACGCCATCTATACCGAGGGCTTTACAGTGGATCACATTTGCGTAAATGACCGGGTAGTCGCTATCCGGCCAGTGTACATCAGGGGCAGGAAAACGGGCAGCTATGACCTGTCATTCAGTGACAGCGGGATTGACCTGCGCGAGGAACCCGGAGGCAATACTATACGCAACGTGCCGGAGAGAGATGTCTCCCCGCTGATCCGAAACTTTCTGGAGGGTAAGCGGGTGAAGTGGGTCGCCGATCAGTTTGATCTGGAGATCAATCAGGCTGAACGCTGGTGCTGGGTCGTGAAGCGCACACCTACCCGTGTCAGGGTCAGCTATGAAATGCCGAATGCTGGGGAGATGGCTGGCTGGTACGGCCACACTCAGATCGGTGAGCAGCATTACATCGCAAAGCTTTAAAGTCGGGGGCGTGAGGTTGAACCGAGCCGTCAAAGGCGTAAGTCTCGGGCCTCAATCCCCGCATTAATTTCAATCAATAAACCGAGGAATTCATTATGGAAATTAAAGACTTCGCAGCAGAGGCTGCACGATATGAGGCTGCTGCCTCTCAAAACACACAGGACTCTCACGATTCTTTTGAGCGGTGCGACACTGACGGGTTTGTCTCGCAATGGGCCAGTGGCATTACCGCTGGTCTGAACCAAGAGAAGGCCCGAATCTGCAGGCAGGAAGGTTTCGATACCTTCACTGGCCTGTACTCTGGCGATACTCGCGTCAGAGCCAAGATCGTCAATGGTCAGTACGGGTCAGTCTGGCTGATTGATGATTGTGATCAGCACCTCACTGGCGGTCGCGCCTTCATTCCCATCGGCAAGCGTTCCACAGTACAGCGTGAGCTGGGCCTCAGTGAACGCCCTGAGCTGGCCCCGGCGTGGGTCTGCACATCAGGCAGCGGTACGGGCCTAGCTAACGCTTGCTCAGTGAGGGTGATCACCTTCCGGACCGGCTGCAAGTGGGGCAGTGATGCCAAGCTTGCAGCTTGATTGACAAACCTTTACACTTTGACATTCTTGATTTGGAGACGAGAAAAATGGCTACATCAAAAGTTAAACGTAACCCTCGCGCTGACCTCACCCGCAAGGTGCTGGAGCAGATGAAGACTCACGGTACTGGCTGGGTCAAGCCGTGGGCTGGACAGATTGCCAACGGGGCGCATCACAACTGCGTCACCGGCAACGTATACACTGGCGGCAACGTGTTCCTGCTCTGGATTGCAGCGGAGCAGCACGGGTTCACCGATACCCGCTGGTCAACCTACAAGGGTTGGGAGTCTACCGATACGCCTGTCCCCAAGGGTGAGAAGGCTACCGCCTACGTCCTGACACCTATGCCGACAAAGCTGAAAGACAGCAAGGGTAAGCCCAAGCTGGATAAGAATGGTAACCAGAAGACCGGGCTGTTCTTCCGGGCAGTGGCTCTCTGGAATGCAGAGCAGGTTGGTCTTGAGCCTGTAGTGTCTGAGGGTGAGGAGCGCACTGAGGTGCAGAGGCTAGATGATATCGAGCAATTCATCGGCAACTGTGGCGCTGACATTCGGGTCAAGCCCGGTAGCCCTCAGGCTTATTACAAGCCCATCGCAGACCATATCGTTCTGCCATCGCCCGAGGATTTCCTCGGTGACACTGACGCTGACAAGCTGCGCGGGTATTACGGTACTGCACTGCATGAGCTGGGCCACTGGACGGGTCACAAGTCACGCCTCAATCGCCCGGAGATCTATGAGCGCAGCCGTGAAAACTATGCGTTCGAGGAACTCACCGCTGAGTTGACAGCCATATTCATGACTGCTGACCTCGGCATCGAGCATACCCCAGCACCTGATCACGCCCAGTATCTGGCAAGCTGGATCAAGGCTCTTGAGAATGATGAGAATCTATTCTTCAAGGCTGCTGGCAAGGCTCAGAAAGCTGCTGCATTCCTGCACGGTTTGCAGCCTGACACTGATGATGCGGATGAGCAGGCCGCTTAACACTAACGCCCCCTTGCGGGGGCATAACTTGGGGTCACAAATGTACAAAGAAATCATAAAACTAGGTGAGGCCGCAACACATTCAGATCGGCAGGAGTATCTGAAGCAGGATCAAATCGGAATGGGTGCGCTATGGGCAGAGAA